>Ga0326597_10000302_pt1 | contig 93056 bp, 95 predicted proteins | sample RVTome_12_FD_203789 | JGI IMG/M metagenome (GOLD analysis project Ga0326597, IMG submission 203789) | Soil microbial communities from uranium-contaminated site in the Upper Colorado River Basin, Wyoming, United States - RVT100D185 | ecosystem: Environmental > Terrestrial > Soil > Contaminated >...
CACCGCCGCAACGCGTTCAATCCCAGCCCAGTGTGAGCACGTCAAAAATTATTCGTCGTCAACGAGGCGGCACGCCGCCCCCTTTTTCTCCACCTTTACCCAGCGGCTCGCCGTTTGGACAACCGTATGCAGTGGTGTACACGCAACCCGCAGCGCAGCGCCAACCCATGCGGCCAAACGGCGTGCCGGAAGAAGCATACTCGTGCATATACGACCCCACTGGTGAAACGGAGTACCGCACCACAAGCACGGGCCAGGTGCTGCGGCGGAAGCGCGTGATCGCCGTGCCTAAAAGCGGGAATAGCAGCACAGCGAGCGAGACGCAGCAAGGGCAATCCAAGAATGATGCACGCACCGGATCGCCCGCACGAGTGAGTCCGCCCCGCTTTTGTTCAGAGCCGGTGATGGGCAGGAAGCATGTGACCGAGTCGGAGGGGGGCTCGCCGTCGCACTCTGAAAACGTGTTGACCTGGTTTGAAGAAGAGCCGGTGACCAACTACAATGCGCCGCTGCTTGCTTCCAAGGGCGTGCGCATCAACAACATGCAAACCCTGGGCCGTTTTTTTGTGCTAGTGGTGCTGAGCTTGGCCATTTTGGCGCTGGCGTCGTTCATGGTCATTTATATTGTGACGAGTGGGCGCAACGAGACGAGTCTGACGGTGTGGACCGGGTTGATTGGCACCGTGTTTGGGGTGTGGATTCCGCAACCAAAGATTCCGAAAGTGGATATGAATCAATCCCATTCTACCCCCACGATGCTTCACCCGGCCGCACCGCTACCCGAACCCCCCGATCTCGAACTTGGGGTCAAATAAAATGACTCACTTGCACGGCAACGAAATGCACAGCACCTGCTTTCCTTCCTTTTTCTTTTTGGGCTTGGGCTTGGGTTGTGGGCGGGGAACGGGCAGCGAGCCTTGCACATCCACTAACGACACCAAGTCAAAGTGCATGCCAAAGTCGGCGTACGGAAACAGCGTGTGTCCTGCATCGCCCCACTTTTTACCCCAGCTGTTGCGCAACACGAAGCCAGAGTCGTTGTAACCCACCACGGCCATGGCGTGAATGGCAAGGCGCGTCGGCTTTTTCTCGCCGGCTGCCCACATGCGCCAGCCATAGTTGTACACAGGCACGGAAATGTAGCACGGACCGTACGTGACGAGCGCGCGCTTCAGCCCCTCCTGTGTTTGGACGGACGCATATCCCTGAATCCGGTAACCGCCGGCCTCCTTCAGCGCCTCCCGTGGAATGATGCTGGGCTCTTTGTTTGGGTTGTAGGGGAAGCGGTCCTCGCAGCAGCTGCCAATGCTTTTCAGGATGTTGCACATGTCCCGGGGATACATGCCACCATCCGGCTTGTTCCTGCGGTGCGCGTACACAAAGTTGGGGCTCATGTACCCCTGGAAGCCGCAGTCCTGGCGTTCCTGGTATTCCTTGATGGCAGCGGCCACAAACGCCACACACGTGGGACGCGAGCCTTGGTTTCGCACGGGTGGCAAATGCTTCCTCAGGTCAAGAGCTGCGGGCAGCTTGGCCTGAACTGCATGCTTCTGCAGCAAGTTGGTTTGGGCGGCGTGCAGGTGCACCGCATTGGTGGGACTGTGAATGCTTTCGAAAATCCAGTCGCGCTGGTCCAGGTCGTTGCGCTCAGCGCCCGTGGCGTAGTTTGAGAGGTGCAGATCCACCACCACGTCCTCAAAATCAGTCATAAATGAAATGTGTTGCTTCCCTACACCAAATTTTTATTTCCATTTTGTGCGCCGTCCAAACAGATTAAAGTGGATCATATTCATGGGAACATTGTGCACAAAACGGTGCACACAGCTTGAAAATTCCGTGAGCGAATGCCCGATCTGTCTTGAAAATTTACTCGGAACAAAAGTGAACGAAAGGTGGACGTGTGCGCGCTGCATCAAATGCTTCCATCACAAATGCATTCAAACGTGGAACACCCAAAGTCGGAGCGGCCGCTCCAGCTGCCCCACGTGCCGAAAGCCAATTATTTTAACATGATGAAAAGGAAACAAGATCATGATTTGCTGAATGAAAAATGCCAAAACCTCACCATTCACCAAATGTCAAGGGCGTTCACATTCTTCTCTTTATTCAGTTTCCTTCGTCTTCCAATCATCATGGCGCCAACCGCGGCTGACGTACCCTTTTCCAACATCAAAAAGTGTTGTTGCTTACGGCAGCACCCAATTTTGAAGCGCTCGCCTCCAGTGGAAGTGATCATTCTCACAGCGGAAAGGAAACCGCATCGAATTTTCTTGCCCGAAAACTCTCTGAACGAGAACGAGTTTGAATTGCTCAAGCAACTGGACTACCATCACAAGCCGAGCGTGGACGCAAACGGGCAACGATTCTATGAGCTTTCGGACAATGCGCAAAAATTTTTGCTTGATGCAGCCATCACCATTTGTTACATTTCTGGCGAACTCCAAAAAGCAAAGGCAACGTTTCCGGCACGATTGGTGGAATGGACATTCTTGCAGTTACAAAGGCTCGGCATCCGGCCCAAATTTTTTGTGCCCACGCATTCCAGTGGCCCACCCTGTTCTTGTCTCAACTGTCATCAGCGGAGAATCCAGTTTCAGATTTTTGTCAGCGCTCGCTCCCCACCTCGGAGTTTGCCAAATGTTGCAGCGTAAGCTTTGTAAAAAATAAAAAGGTCACATCTTTGAAATTTAAAACTGTGCGCCATGAGCAAACCAAGAAAAGCCAGGGGAAAGGGTCGCACACGAATATACCTTGATAACAACGCCACAACATTCATGTCGGCTGCGACGCAGCGGGAGTTGGACAGATACACCAGCGTAGGCAACCCCTCATCTTTTTATCCAGAGGCGCAGGATGCAAAGAATGCGATTGATGCGCGCACCAAACAGGTGCTGAGTAAAGTGCTGGGCGGCGTGAATGTGTACGAGCAGTTTCAGGTGATCTTCACTTCCGGCGCGTCAGAGGCAAATGCAACGTTCCTGCGCATGGTAAAGGATGCCTTTGACAGACAAGAGCGGCGTCCCGTGAGTTTGGGCGTGTTGACTTCGGCTGTTGAGCACCACTCGATGTTGGCGGCGGTGAAGCACACACCACAAATTAGGTCCGTGACCGTGGACCCCGGTCCGGATGGAGTGGTGAGCACGCAAGTCGTGAACGAGGTGCTCAACAATGCTCCTTTTATTCAGCTGGTGAGCATCATGAGCGCAAACAATGAGACTGGCGCCATAAATCCAGTGAATTCAATCGGTAGGGCTGCGCACGCCCACCGCGCCATCTTTCATACCGACGCCACCCAAACCTTTGGCAAGCTCACGCACCAGTCCTACCAGAGCGTGGATGCGCTGTCCATGTCGTTTCACAAAGTGTACGGCCCCATCGGCGTGGGCATGCTGCTGATTAAAAAGTCGGTGGTGCGTGAGTTGGACCTGCAAGCCGTGATTCCAGGCACGCAAAATGACGGACTGCGCGGCGGCACCGTGAATGCGGCTTTGATCATGGCGGGGTTACATGCTCTGGATGAAACGTGGCACGGCCGCGCGAAAAAGAACGCGCACCTCCGTCAGTTTCAAAACTGCTTGATCAAGGACATGCGGTCCGCGTTCCATGGCCACTTGGCTTGGTTTGAGGACTTTGTGTCCAGAGCAGACAAGAGTCAAGCGTTTGCCGGCACGTGGGTGCTGGTGTTTGGGCCCAAGGCGCAAAGCAAGCGCTTGCCCAACACGCTGCAGTTCACAGTGTACGACCACGGCCGCAGCCAAAGGGAGAAGCTTTGCAACGTGCGGCTGCGCAGTTGCTTGCATGAACTGTATGGGATTGTGGTCTCGATTGGCTCTGCGTGCCTCACATCTTCCAAGGCAGCCAGCCATGTGCTCGATGCGCTGGTGGGGCCGGTGCCGCCGCAGTTCCGCGCGTTTGTCAAGTCTGGCGTGATTCGCGTGTCGTTTGGAGACCACAACACGCAAGCCGATTGCAAAACCTTTGTGGACGCGCTCACACAGTGTGTGCAGGCGCAGTATCGTTAAAAATGGAGAGTTTTAAAAATGCACACTTTCTGATATAAAGGGTCAAGACTTTAATCGAAAAGGAAGTTGACGTGAATATGACGATCGAAAGCAATGACAGTGTCGTTCCGGATGTTGCAATGGAGAGCGAGACAACAACGCCCCAGGATCTTGAACAAACTGTCACGTTGGTGACTGAAGACGGAGACATGAGGCATGTGCGCAAGAAGCTGGCCTTTGAATCCAACACAATTAAACACTTGTGTGCAGACTTGCCTGATGACTGCGAGATCGGACACATTCCGCTGACTGTTTCCACGCGGGACTTGGACATGATGATTGAGTTTTGGGAAAAGCACGAGGGCATCAACCCGCATCCCAACCCCGACATGAAGCGCGATTTGATGGCGGAGCCCACCATCGAAAGCAACATGAAAGAAATCACAGAGTGGCAGTCGGAATTTCTGAACCGCCTCTCGCCGCTTGACCAATGTGAGTTCATGACAAAGGTGAACTACATGGACATCCCACCCCTTTATCACGTCTGCAAGATCACAATTGCCAACAATGTCAACAAATGCCAAAGTCGGGAAGAGATTGCCCAAATGTTACACGTTGAACAAGACATGACAGAGGAGCAAATTCAGAAAATTGCCGACGACAACAAGTGGGCGTTTGAGACGTAAGGAAGCCGGCAGTGCTCGCACCAACGCGTGCCTTTTTTTTGGCTGTCCCAGCTTGGCTGTTTTTGCATAAAAAATAAAAAATCATTTAGCCCAAAACAAAGTTCATTCAAAATGGGAGATCAGCATTACAGTCCCTACAAGTACGTGAACGAGCTGCCGGACAACCCCAACTCGCCCATGTACCCCACCAAGTCAGTTTTTGAAAAGCCCATGGAACTGTTTCGCCGCATGGATTTTTGGCCGCTGTACAAAGGCATGTGCCTGGACGGCAGCAACACCAAAAATGTGAACGCCATGGTGCGCACCGGGCTGCTTGTTTTATTCATCCTCTCTTTCTACAGCCCGTTTGCGCGCATTGCGCTCGTGTGCACGTTCCTCTACTTTGTGATTGCAGAGATTGTGTACAAGATGAAGGAGGATGCGCTGCGGCCTGGAGCGCGCGCGGTGCAGCACATGGACAGCTTCCGGCAGCTGACGCAGGGCGTGCCCACGGTGGCGGAGCAACGCCAGATATGCCAGCGCACGGGCGAGTGCCTGCCCCTGATGAACACGTCCATGGTGTGGGGGCCCGACAACCTGGTGCAGCAATCCAGCGGAGCCGTGGCGCCGGCGCTGTACAACCCAGTGAACAACCCGTACGGCAACCCGCTGCTCTTTGACTATGATAATGCGGTGCGCTCCGAGCCAAACAACAGCGTGCTGCGCGAGTACGGAGACAGCATTTTTGACCGCATGTGGATTGCGCCCGAGCAGTTGAGCGATGGCCGCTTTTTCGCCACGGTCCCGGACACCACGCTCATGGCGGCAACGCGGGGGGTGCCCATGCCAAGTCTTGTGGGTGACGTGCGAGCGCTTCCATGATCCAGCGTTCCCGTGTCCCCCCTCCCGACTGGATTCCATGCGTTTATTGTGCAAGATTATATATATGGCTTGAAGCAATATGGGCGCCGAGCAGTCTCTTCCGCTCTATGACCCGAACGATTTTGTGAACGACAAGCAGTTGGATCTGAACCCAGCCAACTATGCCAAGTGCGGGTTGTACCTGCCATTTGAGGCGTACGACAATATTTCTGTGGCGGAGCTGGCCCAGCAGTCACAGGAGGAACAAATGAAATATGCGGATGCAATCTCACGCCGCTATGCAAAAAATCCGATCTTCTTGGAAATCCAGGAACGGTCCACGCGCCAGGTGCAACGGCTGAGCGATGGCAACACATGCGGCCTTGGAAATTTGGCATTGCTTGCGTACCACAACCCCAAGACCATTTACAGCGATTTATACGAGCGTCTCATGGCAGAGGTTGTTTCGTGTGAAGAATAACGTTCATTTGGCGAATGATGGCAGAGGCTCGTTCATTTGGCGAATGATGGTAAAATAAAAGTCCAAGTTTTCATTTCCTCGCCACCGGCTGAGGTTTTTCGCAAGCAACCATGACTGCATCGACAAACTTAAATGTGTACAAGTTCCGGATCACGGTCAAAAAGAGATGCAATGAAACACTCACTCCCCAAGAAATTGCCAGCGATTTGGTCGATTACTTGAAACAAAAAGCATGGTGGCACTGTTTGTCAATGGAACCAACTTGCGCCAAAACACTTTGTGTCCTGGATCTTGGAATGGTCATAAGAAACAATGATGAACCATTTTCGTATCCCGCTTTGAATGACTTTCTGTATACCATGATGGAAAACCATTTCATATTGGAAACGGTCTTTGAGCTGAAATGTTTGGGCAAATTGCAAACAATTGATGATCAGTTGGAAACACTGGTGTGTCATCATGCAAGCGAAAAGCGAGTTCATGAGAACAATGTTGTGAGCACTCTCAATGCAAACGAACAACTGAGAGTCACACCGTTGATTCGAAACATTGATGAATTTGTGGACACGGAACGGCTCATTGAGCACCTTGTCACCACTGCTGAATGGCCGCCTTTTTTGTCTCGTGCCCATTTTTTGCATCTTTACCCCCAACTTTTGGAACGAGGCTTGAACCAACCCACTTTTGAGAAGCTTCTCGCTCCTTGGTGTGACAAGAAGATTGGCTTTCGTTCTCCGTTTGCGAACATGCTGCTTCTCCAAACGTTCCAACACAATCAGAACAATGCGCATGAGAGCATTTTAAATTTCTTAATTGGAGATTGGGCAAATTTGCCGCGGGATCATGCACTTTGGATGAAATTGCTCAACTTTTCTGCACATAACATTGACGCTTTGTCAAGCCAACGCATTTGTGATGTGGTGAACATGGTGAATGAATACCAAGCGATGGTGACATGTTTTCTGTTCCATGCCCTGTGTGGTTGTAAGACATTAGAGCAACAGTTGAACTTGATGAAGTTTGATGATGACAATTGGCGACTCCACCGAATTTATTTCATCTTTTTTCTTCCCGCCTTATTTGAAGCAAACCTGGCCGTGGAAATCTGGCAAAGCATGTATAATTCCCTTGGCGTTATTTTTCGACCTGCCTTATTTGTTTTCGTGTTTCAACACCTGCCAACAAATCCGGCTTTGTTTCCCGTTTGTTTGAGCTTTGCAAAAAAGGAATGTGAAGAGGCCAAAAAGACAGTCAGATGTATTTTCGACAAGGACGCCGACTTTTTCATTGAATGCATTCGCTTTTATTGCACCCAAGACCAAGCAAGAGAAATATTGCAAGCAATTTGATCCCTTTTTGTCTTCATTTCCTTCTTTCTCCCTCTCACCCTTCCCTTGATTTCTTGATTCCATGTTTCGCCTTGGCTGAATAAATGCAATTTTCGTTCAAAAAGCAAAAAGTTCTTCTTCCCTTTCTTCCATCAACCAAAGGCGCGGATACAACACGCACGCGCACACCAGATATTTTTGCTCAACCACCAGATGTGGATCATAAAATAAACGATCTTTTATTGTTGTGATTCAAAGTGGGCCTTTGCGGCTTGCACATCGACGCTCCACTCAGTCAGCGTGGGAAAGGTGCCCGGCGGCAGGGCAAGCAGCTCTTTTAAACAAATTGCGTTCCGTCTGCGCCAAGCTTTTCGATCCAACCAGCGGCGCCATGCCCGTTGTATGTATAGAACAGCACTGATGACTTCAAATTGCCAGAGAATTTGACATCTCACGGATAAAAGATAGGTTGAAGCATTTTTTTCAAACTCTTGCGTCACTTCTTGCCACGTGGAAGGGATCACTGGCTCGGTCTTGTCCACAATCTCCTGGCATGTACCATAAGCATACTCAATGAACACTGGAGGGGTTATATTAGAACCTCCAAAAATAATTGTCATGTGACCATCAAAAGTTGGATGATTGCTGACAAATGCATCCAATTGGCTCCGTGTCGTCGACAACCAAAGATCCTTGAAACAATGACGGCCAGAAAAGTAAACGTTTGCGGGATATTGGAGTTGCCGATCTGCCATCGCGATGCAGAGAAAGAATTTCTCTGGGTCAATGATTGGCGTTGAGATATTGAAGAGAGGAAACATGTTCCTTGGGGCAACTTTTCGTTCCTCAATCTTTTTCAGCCGTGTGTAGACAAGTTCAAAGAGTGCCAATCTCATACGGTCGGAATCATATCCGCTCTCATGCACTCTCTTACGTAAATATTGATGCACAAGCGCGCGGTGGTTAATCATTGAGTTCAAAGCGGCTTGCCGTGGCCGTCGGTGTCTGCGCTTTTTACACAGATGGCATTCGCTGAAATGTCCAGCGCATCAAACATCATGCTCGGCACGTCGATGCTCACGTTCGTCACGCGCCGCATGTCCAGCGTTTCCACCAGGTGTGCCCAGCACGCATTCGCTTCCTGCACGTTCATGTCCTCTGGGATGGCGCACTGTGTGTGGCCCTCGGACGAAATAAAGTTCAGCGTGTGGCTTTCCCGACAAATGAAGCCAATGAACTCGCAGCCGTCGTGAATGCGCATCGCCTCTCTGATTTTTTCCTCAAACGTGACGGCAGTGCGCTGGAGGTATATGTTGATGTGCCCAATCACAATGTGCTGCACGCTGTACGTGAGCTGAATGGGGTCCAGGCACGTGACATCAAGGCGCACCGGAAACAGGGCAGGATACGCCGCCTCAAACCGCGCACTCAGCTGCGGCAAAAACTCCACGTCTTGCTTCAGCTCCTCGAGGGAAATGGTGTGTATGTAGCGCTCCGGGTGCGCGTCCACGTACTCTTTGATGAGAGCGTGGAGGGTGCAGCGGATGTGCGTGTTGCACCACAGCGTGGCGCATCCAAACTTGGCGGTCAGCTGCTTGTCGTACTCTTGCACCTGGTTCAGATTCAGCGTGCAGCTGCGATGGGTCACCTGCTCCTCGAGTTGGGTGGCCTCTGCCTCCACCCGCAGCAGCGTGCACAGCGGGCACTCGCCGTTTAAGCCCACCTTTATGTCGGGCAGCAGGAAGCAATACTCAAACCCACATCGGGTGCACTGTCCGGTCAGGCCGCGCGCCGCAAAGGGCTGCGCGTCAGCAAGCCACGCCATCATTTCATGACTCAATTGTTCACAGCCGACGTGCGGTGCCGGGCCGGCGCAGGAGTTGGGCTGCTCACGCTGCGGATTCGGAAATGGTGTACTTTGCATCGGGTCACCCGGTGAAATAGTGACAATTTTTTAACAAGCATTTTACTTTTAAAAAAATGTTTTAAACATAAAAGGAAATTTTTGCGTGGCATGGGATACGTGGACGACCTTTCCATCAACAGCTATGCGGAGCTGTTCTACGCTCCCGGCCAGTTCAACTCCTTTCACACCGAATCCAACGTCATCAATCCATACTTTGGGCCAGAGGCTCCGGCCGTGCTGTACAAGCATCCTCTGCGCGATGCGACCGGCGCGTGGCGCGAGCTCGTGAACAAAGGCGCCAAAAATTTTGCGTCCAACCCAGAGTGGGTGGCCGGCGCCAATGCAGCCAACAACACCTTCCCGCGGCAGCTGCCGTTCACGTCGTACACCGAGCGCCCCGGCAACATGCCCAATGACACCATGTTTGGAGAGAATGCGCTGGTGAACGCGGCTCGTTTCCCCGGCCAAGATGAGCCAACATTCATCATGGAGCAGCCCGTGATGTTCCAAAAAGTGATGCATCACCTGAAGCGAGGTGCGCCGCTGGCCATTCTCGCCATTTTTGCGTTTATACTCATTTTTATGTAAAAAATACAACAGAAAACGCCCACGCAAGGAGAAGGCGCAGCAGACATGTCCCAGCGGCTGCGAGACGAGCTTTATTCCAGCAGTGACGACGACGCTGCAAACGAGGGCAGCGAGCGGTCTGAACGCTCCCGCACCGATGGCTGGCAAACCGACGAGGGCAGCGAGTTCACACAAGACGAGCTGGACGAGAGTGGGTCGGATGACTGCGAAAACGGGGAGGATGAGGACGACAATGAGGAGGCACGCGCGTTGCGGGAGGTGCAGCGCTACGAAAAGCAGTGCCAGCGGCTGGCCGAGTCACGCAAGCGCAAACAGATGCGCAGCCGTGTGGAAGTGAAGCCCATCGGCATTTCCAAGCTGTTTCCGCCCATCAAGGAGGGAGGAGTGCGCAAAGCCAGCGTGCTCAACGACCGGTTTGTGCCGCTTCGGAAAAAGATGCGTTCCAACCATCAATAAAATTGGGGTGGCAGTGTAAAAAAAATCCCAGCTCAACCTTTGCTTATTTTAGAAAATCATGGCAGAGCAAGTGGAAAAAGCACGCGATTATGTCTTGTTTGACCCGCTGGATGCCATGCCAGCGGACGCAGCGGAACCCGTACAGGAGCCAGAGTTGGTGCAGCCGGAACCGGTGCAGCCCACCGATGAGTACAGCGCACTGGAGGTGTCATTCAACCCGCTCACCCACATCACGGTGCCAAAGGAGGTGCCCACGGCTCGCCTGGACCGCCTGGTTTCGCATCGAATGAGCAACTATGAAGCACCCGCAGTGTCCCCGCCTGCGCCTGCACGCAAGCGACCGCACTCCCACGCCAAGTCTGTGCGCTTTGATGAAACGTCCATGCAGACGCATCGGCACAGGCAGCGAGCACCGCCGCCGGGGGCCAAGCCGCACCAAGACGTGCCGGAACGGTACAAGGAGTGGGCCAACAAGGATAAAATCAGGTATCCCAGCAATCCATTTGTCAAGGAAATGAAGGCAGGGGAAGAGAGTGACGGGGAGCGGCCGCGCACAAAAAGCCGACACGCGCAACGCCACCCCAGCGAGCGGGTGTTGCAGAACCCAACCAAGAAGCGCCAAATCCAGGAGTTTGCACAGGGCATGCCCAGCGCTGGGCACATGGAGGAAGAGGCGCAGTACCAGCAGTGGGCAGACCAGCAGTTCCGGCCAACTCCTCCGCCAGAGCCGGAGCCACAGAACAGGATGCCTCCATCACAGCGCCCGCGGTTTCTCCGTCGTGCCCCACTTCCTTCGTCTCCGCCGCGCTCTGCTGGCATGATGATGGACTCTGAGGACGAAGGCTCGGCGTCACCACCACCACAAAAGCGGCAGCGAAGTAACCGAAGCAGCCCGCCACGAAAGCGGCAACGAAGCAACCGAAGCAACCACTCGCACCGCCGTCCGCCGTCTGACTCGGAATCAGGGGGAAGTGACTCGGACAGCGGGAGCGATGCGGAGGAGAATGGATATCGTTTTGACACATTCGGTGATTTGCGTGGGCTGTCAGAGAACGATCAGCGCAAGGAGCTGCTGAAACGGAAGCAGCAACTGAAGAACGATGGGTTAAATGTGGAGGACATATTTGACATGATGCCAATCACCGACATGATGGCAAAGATCGAGGCGGCTGAAAATCAGCAAAAGGAAGACTTTTATCTGGAGATGGGAGAAATGGCGCTGATTGGTATCTTTTTAACAATTGAAAAGACCAACCTGCAGACTGGGGAGTTTTTGAAGATTCATGGCGTGTCCAAACACGTGTTCGAAAATCGGCTCATTTTCCGGCAGCCCATCCGCAAAATCATTCGACTTTATGTGACGGGCGGCGGAGGCAGCCAGCACCCCGTCATCGAGCTCATGTTTTTGATCGCAGGCACCCTGTTTCTCAAGCACATGTCTGGCTTCTTTGACAACATGTTTCAGAATATGAGCACGTCCAGCCCCATCTTCAACATGCTGTACCAGTATATGATGGGTGGAGGCATGCAAACATCCGATTTTGCCAACATGCTTGGTCCCATGTTGAGCACGGTCATGGCAACCTCGGCAGGCCAAGCACCTGCGCCAGGCGGTCCCATGCCCGCACCCCCCACTCAACCTGGGGCTGCTCCATCGCCAGCACAACAACAACCACAGCAACAAGGAGCGCCTGATCAAATGAACGACATGCTGCAAAGCTTGATGCAAGGACTGGCGGGCGGCACAAGTGGTGGGAAAGCCAATGTGGCCATGAACAATACGCGTGATCGCACGCCGTTGGTGGAACCGCAGGGCGGCTATAAGTATGATGCCAATGATCTCAACATCCACCTGCGTGGTAACGTGCAGCCAGTGCCACAGTCAGCTTAATTTTAATAAATTGAAAGCAAAGATTTTATTGATCGTCAAAAAAAGAGAGAGAGAAACTTGAAAATTGTTGAAAAACAAGCAGAGTCAAAGAAATCAAACGCAATCAATCAATGCAGACGTGAAGTCAGATCAATCAATTTTTCCATTTGTTCATCATCGCGAACATAAAAACGAATTGTCTGACGCAGATAGAAGACTCGTGCCTCATACAACGATGTCGCACCCGCTTTTTGAGTTTCCAGAAGAAGGCACACAGTTGAATAGGATTGATGAATGTGTTGGATTAAAAAAAAGAGTATCATCAATCGAAAATCCGGTTGTTGGTCGGAGGAGTATATGGTCTTCCAAACGCGGTATGTTTTGTTGGCAGCCAGCAGTTGCGGTAAATAGAAAATGAAAAAGAACGGCTTCTTCCATTTGATTGTCGCCAGCATTCTCAGGTTTTCCTCCTCGTCTTCACATTGCAAAAATTGTTGGAAAACATCCAGAACGTAACCAACTCGTAAGAAGTAGATGCTTCCTGGATGGTCATGTGAGGTAAGCCTTTTTGGTTGAAAAATTCCATCGTCTGACAAAACCAGTTGCGGAAGGATTCTGTCCAATAAGAAGGCGCAAGTGTCTTCAAAACTTGGGCATGCGCATTGTTGGGATTGTGGTGAAGTGTTTGCACAAACAGCAGAGATTGCAGAGGATGGAGATACTCAAGGTTCCAACGCTTCAGTAGCTCCAAAATTTTGTTGTCATCATTTAGTGCCAAAAGCTGGGGAAAGACGTCGACAAACACTTGGTCGGAGAGGTGAGCTGGCAAGTTTCCGGTTTCACAAACATGCTTGACCACAGCCTCGCGGTCAAAATGTTGCACCAACGTTGGTTGAGAGGCAACACCGTCGTTTCCTTTGGCTTCCTGCAGCTTTGATTCAACGTGGAACAATCGATCAAAGGTTTCCTTGTCTTCCTCTGATGCCACGCGAACTGTGAACGTCCCCCATGAGTGGGAGTGGGCTTTAAAATTTTGAATATGTAGAACAAGTCCACAATGGCAACATGCCTCCTTGCATAAACAAATCCGATATTTGGCTCGAAGATGAAATTCAAGGTGGACATGATCCAGTTTAAAGCAAGTCAAAAAATAAGCAGACAAGTTGACGTGAGATTGCAACGCAGTAAAGATCTTCCTCATTTGATAATCCACTGATTGAGCATTGTCAGCGTTCAAGTGCACATTGAGGATGACGTAGTTGCAATATTCGTCCGCCGTCATGCTATACAATGATACAAACCGCACTGGCGGAGGCATCTTGGATGCAGTTGAAACCGTTGCCTCCTGCTTTTCCTCGCTTTGTTCTTGTGCCGTCATTTCAGTTGTTGTTGCCTTGAGTTCTTGATGATGATGTGGTGGTGGTGGTGGTGGTTTGGATCGTTGTGGTGGTTGGGATGCAAAATAATTCTTTCAGTTTTATAATCAATGCATTCAGCAAATCAAAACAAAGATTAAAAATGTGTTGTTTTTTATTGCATTCTTAAATATTGGAACACATCAGCGTGTCCGTTGCTGCGTGCCAATCGCATTGCTTCGTACGACTTGGCGTGGACATCCGCTCCGTTTTCCACCAAAAATCGCACCACTTCCAAGTGACCTTTCTCACTTGCAATTTGCAATGTATTATGACCCGAGCGATGTCTTGCGTGCATATCCGCTTCGCATTCAAGTACAAGGTACTTAACCACCTCCAGATGTCCACTCCCGCTTGCCCATTTCAGTGCACAATTATTACCTGCGTGCACATCCGCTCCTCCCTCCTCCACCAAATATTGCACGACTTTCAAATGACCAAACGCGCATGCCCCTCGCAGTGCGCATTCACCACCTGCGTGCACATTCGCTCCTTTCTCCACCAAATAACGAACCAGTTGCACATGCCCATTTCGGCTTGCCCGTCGCAATGATTCTTCGGCCTCAAAATCATTCCCTGCGTGCACATCCGCTCCTCCCTTTTCCACAAAGTAGCGCACCAGTTGCACATGCCCATTTGCGCTTGCATTTTTCAGTGGCAATTCATTTCGAATATGCACATCCGCCTCTCCCACCTCCACCAGGTAGTGCACCATATCCAAATGCCCATTGATACTTGCGTCTCGCAGTGCTTTTTCGTCCTCTACGTGCACATCCGCTCCATTTTCCACCAAGTAGCGCACCAGTTGCACATGTCCATTTTCGCTTGCCAACTGCAGTGCATTATGACAAAAGCAATCTGTTGCATGCACATCAGCTCCGTTTTCAACCAAGTAGCGCACCACATCCAAATGTCCATTTTCGCTTGCCAATCGCAATGCTTCTTCATTCAAAAAATGAAGATCTGCTCCCTTTTCCACCAAGTATTGCACCACTTCCAAATGACCAGACCAGCTTGCCGATCCCAATGCATCGTTATGGTTTGCGTGCACATCGGCCGCACATTGCTCCACCAAATATTTCACTCCCTCAACATCTCCATCCCCTGCACACTTTCTCAACCCCCTCGGTTTCCACTTCGCACGTTGGATATGCGACTCGCTGATTGCATTGAACAGTTGACTGCATTGACTGTGCCACACGAGTTGCTTGTTTCGTAGATAGGGAAGGATGTCGTACCACTCATCCATTTCACCCAAAAGAAAATGATGCAAGGCAAGTCATGGAAAAATGTGTTGTTTTTATTCGTTTGCCTGGAAATCGTACTTGCTTTCCAAATATTCCACCACATCTTGACGATCACTCATGTACGCCCATAGCAGTGCGCGGTCGTCTTGTGCTTGCAGATCCGCTTTTCCTGTTTCCACCAAGTATTTCACGACTTCCAGATGCCCTTGCTCGCTAGCCCAGGTCAGGGCTGCGTCATTTTCTGCGTGCACATTCGCTCCGCACTCCACCAATAATTGCACCACTTGCAGCTGGCCTTTATAACTTGCGTATCGAAGTGCAAAGTCATTCTGTGCGTGCACATCCGCTCCGCACTCCTCCACCAAGTAGCGCACCTCTTCCAGGCGTCCATAACTGCTTGCCCATCGCACTGCTTGTTCATTCAATGCGTGCACATCCGCTCCGCACTCCTCCACCAAATAGCGCATCGCTTCCAACCGTCCATTGCGGCTGGCCCATCGCAATCCTTCTTCATTCTGTGCGTGTACATCAGCTCCGCACTCCACAAGATATTGAACCACTTCCAAATGACCATTCATGCACGCCCATCGCAGTGCATCTTCGTTGCATGCGTGCACATTCGCACCTTTATCCACCAATAATTGCACCACTTGAGCTGGCCTTTATAACTTGCGTATCGAAGTGCAAAGTCATTCTGTGCGTGCACATCCGCTCCTCCCGCTTCCACCAGGTAGCGCACCACTTCCAGATGTCCCTTCTCGCTTGCGTTTCGCAATGGCAAGTCATCCCATGCGTGCACATCCGCTCCGCACTCCTCCACAAAATACTTGACCACCTCCAAGTGACCATTTCTGCTCGCATGTTGCAGTGCATCCTCACCACGTGCGTGCACATCCGCTCCACACCGCTTCACCAAATACTTCACTCCTTTCAAATCTCCAATGTCTGCACAGTTCCACAATTCCCGCCATTTCCATTGCACATGTTGAAGATGAGATTGGCTGATTGCGTGGAATAGTTGACTGCATTGACTGTACCACACGAGCTGCTTGTTCCGCAGGTGAGGAAGGATGTCGTACCACTTATCCATTTTCACATGAAGGAAATGAGCAAGTCGGAAGGAAGTCAAAAAAATGTGTTGTTTTTATTGCGGTCAATGTCAGAAGGAAGAAAGAGGCAAAACAACAAAGGCAAGCAGATGTTGGTTGTGGTGACGGTGATCAAGGCATGCAGTTCATGAGCAGCTTCCTCTTTTGTTCATCAGTGCAGGAACAGAAGCGGACTTGTTGCCGCAAAAATGAAATACTGTGATTCCCAAGAAACCGATTGCGAAGCGCAAGAAGGGAGCAAATGATCGGAAAGGATTGATGGTCATCAATGTGTTGCAGGAGGAAAGAGAGCATCATAAAACGGTGTTCATATTCAAGGTCCTCGAAAATTGTGCACCAGATTCCTTCAGCTTTGTTGGCAGCAAGCAATTGCGGCAAAAAGAAAAGAATGCAAACTCGATTCTTCGAGAATTCGTCGGTCTTGATCATTCCCACGCTCTTGTCATGGTTCTGACATTTCAAGAACCTTTGAAAAAACATCCATGTTTTTGCAAACTCGTAAGAATGATCAGAGAAAGCCTCCTCCAGAGTCATTTGAGACACGTCCTTGCGATTGAAAAATTCCATCCATGGACAACAATGGCTGGCTGGCCAAAGCTTGGGCGCATGCAACTCTTTCAGAAGTTCATCATGCACATTGTTTTGATTGTGGTGAAGCGTCTGCAGAAAAAGCATCCATTGAAGGCGGGATTCGTCCTCAAATTTCCATTGGTTGAGCAGATTGAGAATTTGGGTGTCCAAATTTTGTTGCAGCAACTGGGGAAACACGTCAAAGAAAGCTTGTTCGGAAAGGTGTGCAGGCCAGTGTGCAGTTTCAGAAAAATGCTGAATCACGGCATCTCGATCAAAAACTCTTGCAGCTTTGGTTGAGCACAGAGCGATGAAGTCTCGACCACGGCGTTGGCTTCGCCCTCTTGAATTCTTGGTTGAACCGACATTGATCGAGAAAACGCTGCCAAATCTTCTTTGGTTGCTTTTCGAATGGTGAACAACCATTCATGACTTGCTGCAAATTTTTGCATGTTCCTGATCAATGCACAAGCACATTTGACTGCAGAACAATCAGCAACATCAGGATCATCAGTTATTATTCCAGTTCGGATATGAAATTCGAAAAAATGCATCATTTTGTGACTCAAAGCAAGTTAAGAAACAAGTCGTCCAAAGCTTCGTGTGCAGTCGCAAAGCCTCAAATTTCTTTTCGACCTCTTTGTTCTTGAAATAAGGTATCGATGTACCATATTTCACACAAAGGATGACGTGGTTATAAAATTCATCAGGAGGCATTCCACGTCTGCACAGAAGACAGACAGGCGGATAAACTTTGGGTGTAGTGGAGGCAGCCTGGGGTTGTCTGTCATGCTTTTGGCTTTCATCATTGTTGGTTTGGGCAGTCATTTCAAGTTGTCTTGAGTGATTGAGGAGTGTTGAGATATCAGAGGTTGTCGAAAGATGACATTCAACCACAATATTTATAACAAGTTGATTCAGCGAACGTATTGGTGGGCAAAGTGAGGTATTTTATTTCATTTAATTGTGGCGAAATCAGATCAAAAGGAACAAGAAAATCAAAAAGAGGGGGAGGGAGGGCATCAATCCAAAAGAGAAGTGAGATGTTTCTCTTGTTCGGTGGCAGTGCAATTAAAGGAGATCATTTGACGCAGAAAGGAAACATTTCTTCTTCCTCCCAGGAATTCCGAAGCATGTGACACACCGGCTTTATGCACTTCAAGAAGAACGCAGAGAATCGGAAACGAGTGTTCATGCTCAAGGTGTTGAAGCAGGAATGCAAGAATGAGAAAACGATTCACTTGGTCAACCCTCAAGTATATGGCCTTCCATTTGTCGGCGGTTTTGTTGGCAGCCAGCAGTGTTGGTAAATAAAATATCATGAAAAACAACTCGTTCTTCTTCCAATCATCGCTCCGGATCATTGTCAGGATCTTCTCCTCGTCTGCAAATCGCATAAAGTATCGAAACCACATCCAAATTGATGCTTGCTCATAAGATGTAGATGCGTCTCCAATCGTCATATGGTCCAATGGTACAAAGTGGAAAAAATCGATTAACTTTTGAAACTTGAGACTCATGCCTTCTCCCCAATGTGGATTCTGAAGCTGCTTCCGAATTTCGACACGCGCATGCTCATGTTCAATGGTTTCATGAAATAATAGACGTCGAAGAGGAGATTCGCGGTCAAGTTGCCAACGCTTTAACACGTTCAGAATTCGCTCGTCCGTATTCTGCGCCAGCAACCTGGGAAACACGGCAAGAAAAGCTTGTTCTGACAGGTGTGCAGGCCAGTGTCCAGTTTCATAAAAATGCTGAATCACGGCATCTCGATCAAACTCTTGCAGCTTTGGTTGAGCACAGAGCGATGAAGTCTCGACCACGGCGTTGGCTTCGCCCTCTTGGATCCTTGATTGAACCGACAAAGATCGAGAAAGCATTGTCTTGTCTTCCTTGGATGCATATCCAATGCTGAACAGCCATTTCTGCTTATTTGCAAATCTTTCAAGATCCTTGAAACAAACACATGCACAAGCATCAGAACAATCACAAAAATCAGAAGATATGATTTCAGTTATGATATGACAATGGATGACGCCATGTTCTGACGCGAAGCAGGCTAAGACATGATTCTTCCATGGCTTCAGGTGCAGTCGCAAAGCATCAATTATCTCGCCAATTTCTTCATTCACTTGACGATCAAGGTGCGACTTCAGCTCCACACTCAGAATCAAGTGGTTATTGCATTGATCTGGAGCTGGAGTCATTCCACGTCTCGAGATAAAACGGGTTGTAGTTGAGGGAGGCTTGGGTTGGCTTTCTTCATTCTTGCTTTCATCGTTGATTGCTTGGGCCGTCATTTCAAATGTTGTGGTGAGTTCTTGCTGATGATGTGGTGGTGCTGGTTGTGGTTGGGATACAAAATGATTCTTCCAGTATTTATAATCGGTGCATTCAGCAAATCGAAAGAAAAAGGGAGAACCAAGAGATTTAAACGAGTTCAACAAAAAAAGTGAAAAAGGCAAGCCGCCACATGATTCAGCAAATCATCCGTGTTTATATGCAGCAAAACACTTTTCACCCTTGATGCAAAAATGAACATACGGTTTGAGCGCTCCGCCGACTCACGGATAAAGCTGCTCGATTATTTTTATTGGGGCAATCAGGAGTCCATGGACCTGCAGTTTCGTGTGCGAGGCACCACTGATGCCTATGATGTGACATGGCACAGAGACGGCAAGAAGCCAAAGTACACATGCACCTGTCCAGACTTTGTGCGCCGGCAAGACCATTGCAAACACATATACTTTTGCTTTTGTCGGGTGTTGAAATTTCCGCCCGACGTGCTCGCTGGCCTCTCCGACCCTGAACTTTTGCAGGGAATCACCACCTTTGTTGCCAAACGGCAAGCACTGCTGCAAAAGACGAGGACAACGGACACAAGCCGGAAACCTCTGGAACATGACGCCGAGTGTCCCATTTGTTTTGAGGGCATGAGCATGGAAACTTCGGTGTGCTGCGTCAACTCGTGCCACAATTACCTGCACAAAAGCTGCATGCGCACATGGATCGAAACTTTTGGGCACGGGCACACCTGCCCGTTTTGTCGAGCCCCCTGGGACCTGACCCAATTTGAAACTTGAATCAATAAAGTTATCTTTTGAATTGTTCTTGTTGACCAAGTCAAAGCCACTTGCGTTTTCCAACGCTAAAAGAAAAGACGAAAAAGCAAGGTTCATGCCAAATCCAAATTTATTGTTTGTGTCATTCCCGCGGTCGGGTGCCCATCTGCTGCGCGGCCTGCTGGAAGCCTGCAGCAACCATTATATGGAAACCACGAAGATGTTTCCCGACGAGACCACCGGCCAGTGCATTGGCTTGCACACGCATGACCTGGATTTCACGCACTTGGCCGCGCTTCAGACCAAAAGCAGCCCGTACACGCACTTGTTGGTGGTGACGCGCGATCCGCTGGACGTGCTGCACAGTCAATGCGAGTACTACGGCTACAATTGGTGGAGTGAGCACTGGCGCAATTTGGTGGAACGCACGTTTGTTGAAATGCGCGCGCACCAAAAAAAGTATGAGCAAGCCGAGCTGCCCGTTCCCAAGCTCTCCTTGACCTATGATTTGTTGGTTTCGAATCCTGCGGTGGCGGTGTGCTCGGTGTGCGCCTTCCTCGGACTGGCTCAGCCCAGCGAGGAGCAGGTGCGGGCGGGCATTGCATTTTGCACCAAAACCAACCTCCGAGTCGCCATCAAACATGATGCAAAAGCAATCTCACCTGAAACCGACGAGTATAACGCCAGCCGCGAGCAGTTTCGGCGCCGCTATCAGTATTTGATGAGGGGGTGAAAAGCTTAGGCGGCACTGGACCCAAAGACTGCGCGCAGCAGCGCCTTGTTGCCGTAGGCAAACGCCACCACGATGACAGTGAACATGATGAGCCGGTCCACGGTGATGCACTCACCCGCCGTTTGGAAGGTGTCAGTCAGCACCGACTTGCCGTACTCAACCAGGCACTGGAAGAGGATCATGACCGCCACGCTGACAAACAGCCGCATCGCTATGCTGGAGCCCTTGAGGTTCTTGTTGAGGTAGTACAGCATGAGCGCGGCCACACCGTAGGACGGGATGAGCCACGCGGTGATGCGCATGGTTTGGTTGTAGCTGTGCATCCACGTGGGCTGCATCATGCCGTCCAGCAAGTATCCCAGAATGGAATAAAACACAAAGATGAACAGCACTTTTCGTTGTTGCACGGACAGCATCATTTTTTTGCAAGGGCGTAACAGTTTTATTTATTGCGTTATATTTTTTTTCTAAACAAGCAAAATCAAACTGGCTTTTTTTTGGAAAAGGAAAGGTTCTGCTTCAAAGTGATCACTCAACAGATTTTCCAACAATTCGCAGTTGCATTGCCTCGGCTTTAGATGACTGGTTTAATCGTCTTGAACAAAAGAACAACTCCACCCCACCGACACGACTCTCATCAAGCATACCTTTTGAACAGGAATGCGTCCCGGCCCTTGATCGTGGCGATGTCACGGTGCACTTGCCGCGTGTCCACCAGGCGCTCGTCAAAGTTCATCTGGAAATCGGGCTGCTGGTACCGCCACGGCAAGTAGCTCACGTTGTTGAACCACCACGTGGGATTAAATTCCAGGTCCTCCTCCCGGAAGCGCGTGCGCGTAAAGTCGGGCTTGAACTTTAGCGCCCCTTCCTTTTCGTGCAAGCTCGCGTAGCTCTGCTTCACAAACTCGGGCACCACCGCGCCGCTTGTGGGGTGCGCGTACCGGTTGCCAAATGGAATGGTTTCCAAGTCCACCAGGTACGGCGGGATGTGAGCGCAGGGAGTGATGTAGGAGCATGGGTCACGAATGCAGGTGCCATCGGCACAGCCATTGCGCGTAGCGCCGTACTGAAAGTCCAAGGGCATGCTGGTTGATTTGTTGCTTTATGTGTATGCGCAAATATATTTTTTTTGATCAAGAAGAGAAAAGCAAAAAAGGGCATGTCCAAATTTATTTTCAAAAATGCAGTTCCAGGCAGGCGCGTGTACGAGTTTCAGTGCACGCTGCAAAGCCGGCAATGCATTGCTCTCACGTCCAAAGGACAGCAGTGCCGACGGAAGCTCAGCAAAGGCCTGCCAGTGTGTTGGTTCCACTTGAAGCAAGTCTTCCACATCATCATTAAACCCTCCACCATCGCCGCTGCCGGCACTGGCATGTTTGCCTGCGATCCAGAGGGCCGGCGGCATCAAGTCGTGTTCCGCAAGGGCGATGTGATCTGCCCTTATGTCGGCACCGTGCTCACAAAAACCGCGCTGAATCGTCGGTACGGCCGACCCGCTGACATCACCGCGCCATACTCGACCGGCGGCCTGCGCAACACAGTGATTGATGCGGCGTGTGTGCGAGGTGCGGCGGCATATGCAAACGACGCCCGAAACGAACGAAACAACGCCATTTTAGCAACCATGCAGCTGAACCGGGCGCAGCAGCGGGAGCTGAACGAGGGCATTGCGCCGGGCCATCACTTTCCCGCAAAAATCGTTGCGTTGGTGGCGGACAAGGATATTCAGCAAGACGAGGAAATATTTGCGACGTACGGGCCAGAGTACTGGGAGGACGGGACGAGCACCAACCGCACCACCGGTGCCAAACCTCGGCGGCGGTGCTGATTTGCAAACACTTGTGTTTCAACCAAAAAAAGAGATGCCAATTTTTGGGAAAAGAAAACATGACCACGGAAAACATGACTGATCAGCTCGGGGAAGGCGTGAAGCAGGAGCTCACCACCAAGGCGGTACAAATTCTGTACCTGTCCGATCAAATCGACAAAATGAAGAAGCAGCTGGAGCCGTACAAGGAGCAGGAACGAAAAGTGGCGGCGCAGTCCACGGAGCTGAAACAGCGGCTAAAGGACGTGCAGGCGCAGAAGCAGGCCATCCTGGAAGGCTGCAAGCAGCTCATGCTGGACCAAGGACTGAACCAATTGCAATTGAGCGATCCCAACAACCCCGCCGCGCCGCTGGGCACAATGAAACTGGCCAAGCGCGCCACGGCCAAGGGCCCCAAGTTCAGCTACTACGACCTGGAAAAGTTTGTGCAGCAGTTTCAACAGGCGTATGGCACACCAATCGCGGAGGAGGTGGTGGAAAAGCTGATGGGCTACATCTTTTGGACGTGCCTGGAAATGACGGACGCGGCGCCACAAACGCTGACTGTGAAAAAAGTCACGGCGAAAGAAGGCAGTGACGCCGGCGCAGCGCGCAACCGTCTGTATAAATCCCTGCCTCCAAATGCTGCACGTGAATAAAAATGAAAACGTCTCAAATTCCAAAGGGTTCATTTTATTGGAGCAGACAGCTGGGAATCAGGGTTGGCTTCTGAACGTTGACAAACTCAATGTTTTCCTTGCTGGCCAACAGCCAGTCAATGTCCAGATGCCAGAGACTGACTCTACGAAAGATCAAGTCGTCCACGTTGCGCGGGTTCCGCTCCCACAACTTGAGTTCCTCTTTTTGCATGCAGATGCCCTGCGCATCCAGCAAGCAAATGCAGCCGTTGCCAACCTCAATTCGCTTGGGTCGCAGCTTCAGAGCTAGATTCAAAAAGGCTCGAGCCGGATCCAGAAAAGCCTTGTTGCTCAGCAAGGGGTGGTGGCTGGGAATGTCCACATGCAAGATTTGCTTGCCCTCCACTGTGAACAAGCGCAGGGTCCGACTTTCCCTTCCGATTTCTGCTGGTTCCAGATGCGAGTACGCCGCATCATGCACTGTTGGGTGATTCAAAGACAAATTCAAAAACTCTTGGATTCGTTCCAGATCACTTTTGCCTTGCGGTGTGGCTGTGGCTGCCATAATAAAGTTGGTGTCAGATCCGTACACAACGGCTTTTTATTCAAATTTAGTTCACTGAATGTAAAAGCTCGTTGCCTCACCTCACCAAACAGAGTGCAATGGCGTAACGCTTTTTGGCATCAAATGGTTGCGTGACCCTCATCACCCGAATGCGCGTCACCTGCTCGCTGGGCACGCCCACGCCTCCGGTTGTGGATTCAATATAGTCGTTACTTGCAACGCCCGCTGCCACACGTGTGAGCAGCTGTCCCACAAGTCCCACTTTGGACCAATCTTCCGGCCGCTCCTCGCGGTTCCTGTACTGTTCGTCTTTCTTGTACGCCGGGTTCAACGTGAGCTGCAACGTTTGCGGGTGATCGGCTTCCGTTTGGCCCTCGGACGGCTTCCACCCCCGCTGTGGCTGCATGGTCTTCACCGGCCTGTTCCACTCATCCTTTAAGTACTTACCTGCCCAATTGAAACCGGCTGCTCCCAGCACCACCGCGGGGTTACCTGAAATGACGCCAATCGGTTCGTCGCCGGGTCCCGCCACGCGTACCTTTCCATTGTTCATGGAAACCAGGCTGCCAATTGGAATGACTCCACTGGCTTCGTTCTCGAAGAACTCCGCGTAATCGGGCACCGTGCCGTCAAATACGGCAGTGGCTGCGTGCATGGAGCCGCCTGCAGAGTTGATGGCCCACGTGCGTCCGCCCACGCCTCCAAACACCAAGTAGTCGACCGCCAACCCGTCGGCGGCGGTGGTGTCACTGGCCAGCATCACGTTACCAAATTGGTAGGCCGCAGCTGGAGCCTTGCCCATGCTGCAGTCCATGCAACCGATCATTGCGCTGGACTGCAAGTGTGTGATTCGACTGTTTGAAGATGCAATCAATGCACATGCTATGGCGGAGCCGTCAATAAACGATGTTTCTCCTGCGGTGATGCTGCAAGACGCAAGGTTGCTCTGACAACTCGAGAATCGAGAAGCACTCACCATGGACGTGGAGCCAATGACATTGCAGGAGTTCACCGCAATTGCGGCACTGGTGTTTCCAGTCACGTTTGCTCCAATGGAGCCTGCAATGAACGTGGCAATGCCGCCGGTAAAGGCTCCTGCCGCGGTCCCTCCAATATTTGAGAATTGGGCACCGGCAATCACGTTTTGGCCCACCGTTCCACTGATGGACGAGGAAGTACTGCCAATAATCACACCCTGACCACCCCCGCTCACCCGACACGAGCCACACGCCACCAGCGAGTTGAACGTGCCAGAGGTGGTCGAACCAGCTGTTGAGAACACAGTGTTGTTTGTGCCACCAACGGTTGTGTTCAAGGAGGAAATCGCACCATCCGTGGCCGCGGCCAGCGTGTTCCCGCCGCCTGTGGCCAGGTCAACGGCAGTGATGTTGCTGGTCAACGCTGACGTTTGGGAAAATGTGGCAGTGCCTCCAATCATAAGCTGGTGGGTGTTTGTTGTGCGGTTGTACTGCAGCGCATCGCTGGCATCTACGCTGAGAATCGCGTTGGTGCCGGATACCGCCATGCTGAAGTTGGAGTTCACTGCGTTCACCTGCGTGGCCGTGAGAATGACAATGCCGCTCATGTCCCCGCCATCACTCAGCGCCACCACGCTGTTTTGAATGTTTTCCGAGCCGTCCCAGCGCACCAAGCGGTTGTCCACTCCCGAGCCCGCGCCGCCCACAACGCCTGAAACGTTGATTGGGTCAGTGAAATAAAGGTGGCCAAAGCCATCAGTGGCAAGTATGTGGTTTGTGCACCCATCCACGGCGGGGAACAAGTAGTTACTCACCTGCAACCGTTGCGTCTGCACAGATCCAGTCTTGGGTGTGGTGTGCAAAGGAAGAATGCTCATGGTATATGATCTTTCTAATGGATGATTTTATTTTTTAAATATCCTGAAAAATCAGGCCACTTTTTTTGGGGGCTGCTTTGTCAAGAGGTGGCCGAAATGCTTGCTCCACGCCACACGGCCTGGGTGGGGCGCGCAGTTTTGGCGTCGACCCTCCTGCTTTGGCGCGTTGTACACCCCCCTTTTTGGCAATCGGTGCTGGCGTGGGGGGCGGTTGTTGTCGACGGACCATCAAACCTGGAGGCACGAGCGCATCTCCTTGCGCCGCGGTTGGGTTGCGCGGACCCACGCGCGTGCGCCCCGGCTGAAAGTACATCTGGTGGAAGCGCATGAAATCGGGGAGGCTGTTAAAGTGTGTGGGCATTTCGTGCTGCTCCAATTTTTGGCTCAACAGCTCGCGCGCGTCTTTCACATCCTGCAAGAAATCATGCATTGTTTCCACGTTCTTTTGCTTGGTCACGCCCCAATCAATGACAAAGAAAATGGGCACACCGGGACCGATGGTGAACACGTTGAACCCGCGCGCACGCAAGTTTTCAAGCACGCTGTACAACACCTTTTTCACATCCTCGTAGTTGTACTGGGTTAAGCACGGCCAGTCCTCGAGCGGCACTTTCCACACCACAGTGCACTCGCCGTGGCGCCCGTAGTTTTGGATGGCGTGCAGGCAGCGTGTTAAAAACTTGGCGGTCATGTTCACCAGCACGCTTTTCGTCTTGTCGGTCTTGGAGCGCATGAACTCGGCGGTAATGTGCTGACAGTGGGCATAGGCATTCAGGTGCTTCGGGTCTTGCATGCTGTGAATTGAACTTGTTTCTTCTTCACACAACTCAACGCAAAAAAAGAAAAAAACAAAGCAAGAACAAAAAAATGGCTTTGCAACAAGGGTTGTTAAAGGAAGATATAAAAAGATTTCTGGGCGAGATCAAACAAAAAAAGGAAGCACAGCGGATTGTGTTTAAAAGGCCAGGTGCATTGGCCGAGTTTTTAAATCGGCAGGCCATCCCAAAAGCCAATTTTCCGAAAGGAGTGGAGCACGAGGTGGTGCCTGTGACCAAGGAGACAACCGTCCCATTTTCCACGTACCTCCGCCTGCGCGAACCCGCGGCACGACAGCGCGCACGCAAACAGCTTGCCGCCCAGCGCCGACCGAAAAGCCGTGCTGCAGTGAAACGGGCGCGGTTGCGACGCCTACTTGCTTAAAGGAGCCAACTGCTCCACCCACGCCGCGGCCACTTGTTTCCATGTGATCAACGTGGGGCTGGACCTGAAGCGCTCGCGCTCCCCTTCCAGCTTGGCATTCCATTCGACGTCCTGCAGGATTTGCACAATGATTTCGCCCACGCGCTCGTACCCCTCCTGTCCCCAGCTGTTGACATTGAGGTGCAGGCCCTCGCGCTCGCCAAACACGTTGAACATGCTGAGAATGGGGATGCAGCCCGCGGCCAAACTTTCGCGCACAGAAATGCAGTCTGTTTCCGCGGGGCTGGGAGTAAAGTAGAGCTGAAAGTTGGCGCGGTGCTTCTCTTCAATGATGGCGGCCATGCCCTGGCGCCCGTGGTCGGTAACGCCGTGCGACTTGAGCAGCCAGCGCATTTCCGCAATAAAGTTTTTGTCCGGCACCAGATCCATGCCATAGTACACATGCAGCTCCGCATCCGGCACCGCGCCCTTGATGATGGGCCATGTGTGAAGCAGCAACTCCCGCAAGCCGCGCGTGTAGCAGCTGGCGTAACAGAAGCGGTGGGGCTGGCGCTGCACGCCCGCGGGGCACCGGCTGAATTCCTGCACACGCACGCCGTTGGGCAACACTGCGACTTTTGCGGACAGCGCATCTGCTTTCAGGTTGAGCTGCTTGGCGGCGGTTTCCAGGCTCAGCTTGTGAAAGTTGGATTTCACCATGATGCGGTCAATGGCGTGCACGTGCGCCGACAGCGTGTTCAGCAACTCCTCCGAGTGTGCCGTGAAGTTGTCGTGCAGGTCAACCAACAAGCGCTGGCAGTGCAGGTTGTACTTGAGAAACGGGCGCACGCCGGCGGGGCGCCACAGGATGACCGTGCTGTATCGACGCCGCCGCTTGAATTGCTGATACGAAAAGTAGTGCACGCCCAAGTGCTGCACCAACCCCTCGTCCTGCTGGCGCGCTTGCTGACTGTCGGTGGCCAAGCTGTCTCCGCCCGCGTGGTCTCCTTGGCTTAACGTGGTGTACACGGCCACGCGGTAGCCCAGCGCCACCCACGCCTCGCTCAGCCGCTTCACCGCTTGCTCCGAGCCGCCCAGGTGCGTGTCCGTGGGCTGCCATGGCATGGACATGCCGCAATAGTACACAATGTCAAAGGGAAACACCGGCCAGTCGTCACGCGGCATGTCCAGCTGCAGTTTGTCGTTAAACAGCCGCAACAGTGCCGGGTCTTTAATAAAGTGGTGCAGCTGATAATCGGTTTCTGTGATGTAGCGGTGAGAGGATGGGTACAGGTAGTTCATCATGATGTTTTTTCGCTTGTTGACGGTGTTGCTGGCGTGCGCGATGTTTAGCAAGCTGTCGTACATATCCAGCTGCACCACGGGCTCTGAAAAATTGTTCGTGAAACTGGCTTCCTCGCCGTAGCAGCGGTCCTGGTCATACTGCCGCAGTCGAGCATACAGGCGCGTGTAGCCAAAGGTGTTGTTGGTGCCGTGGTTGTTGTGCATTTGCCGGAACTTGAAAATTTTGTTCAAGTCCACGTCAAAGATGCAGAGGCCGCTGCACGCCACCAGGTGCACGCCCGGGTTGGCGGCAAACGTGGTGACCACGTGCTCCACGCGCTCCGGCGGGTAAAAGTCGTCGTCGTCAAAGCACACCACAACATCGCCCTTCACGTGGCGGTTGTAAAAGTTGCGGATGGCGCCAATGCCGCGCGGCGCATCCAAGGGGTAGCGGATGTGGCGCACCAGGCCTGCAACCCGCGGGAATTGCGCACACAGCCGGTCCACCGTGGCCTTGAGCTGGCGCTGCTCCTTCCGACTGGCGCTGGCATTGAGCAGCAGCCACTCCTCAATGTGTGCGTAGCTCTGGTACTGCACCATGTAGCAGCACAGCTCCAAAAACGAGCTGCGATCCAGCGTGGTGGGCGTCACAATGCTGACCGTCATGCCGGAGCGCAGGCGGTGCGGTTCAAGCTTGAGCGTCTGCCGCTGCTCCACCACTTTTTGGCTTTCCGCCGCCTGCTGTTTTTTGCTGTGCTCCAAAATTTGTTCGTTAAATACTGCGAGTTCAACAAGTGACATTTTTTGCAAACCTTTTTCTTTTTTATTCCGTTGGAAACGCAGGGGGCGCGTACTCCAGCTTCAGCCGCATGAAAGACGCGGTGTACTGCCGCCCAGAGCACAGCGAGCAAAGCACGTCGTGGTGCAGGCGCTGGTTTGCTGCCATTGTGGTCATGGCACGGCGCAGGGCGTGCAGCCGGCGAAACGCGCACCACAATATAAAGATAAAGAGATGAAGCGTGCAGCGCAGCTTGCGCGATTGAGATGTGTCGGGATTGGGCGTGACGTGTTCCTGCCCACGAATCAGCTGGCACAGATTGTTGCCGTGACAATCCACTTTGCTGTCATCCAGCGGCAGCAGCACAAACTCGTTTTCCATGGGAATTCACTGAATGACCAAACCGTAAATAAAAAGTTGAACGCAAGGGGGGAAGTTGGTTGTCAGCCTCCACCCGAAATGCCGAAAGGAGTTGTCAAGCTGGAGTTGTGCAGCAACAAGGAAATCGGAAACTCGCGCGCCCGGCGGCAAGACACCGTGTTTGCCAAGCTGTGTGAGCTGATGATTCGATGCAAGTGTGACGTGGCCACGCTTGTGGTATGGCGGAATGAGTTCAACAAGGCCACTCGCGTGTACATTGTCGACTCTAACACCAACGGGATTTTAGAAACGCTGCGCAACCTGGACGACGTGCCGGTGGTGTATCGCTATGACCGGGAGAAGCTCATACGCCTGTATCACTCCAATAAGAAGAACGGTGGCGGGGGCGTGGAGCTGACCAAACTGAAAGGCAGAACGCCACAGTATAAAAATGTGCGCAATGAGGATCAAGTGCCGCCAACCACAGTATTTGACTTGATCGCAGAGTGCAAGCATCATCCGCACGGCATGCTGGACGCGCTGGATCTGTCCACGTCACTTTCCACCTCTCCACAGTTGCGTCACTTCACTGCGGCCAACCCATGCGAGCTCATTGCCTTTAAAGATGACGCCATCCCATTTGCAGATATTCTGCGATTTTCTGCTGCCTCTGCACCTCAGTTAAAGAAGGAGTAAGCAATGAGGATGAGGGCGATGGCAGTGCTCACCACGAGAATGGCCACGCCCATGGTTTGGCTGTGCCCCCCCACGATCAAAGAAGCCACAATTCCGGTTATATAGGCTGTGACAGCCACCCGGTACTTTGAAAGTGTGTTCAACCAATCCGATTGATTTTCCCAGCCTTCCAACAGGCCGATGACGACCAACACCATGGCCGACACGGCAATGTAATAAAGTATTGTCTTTCCCCATCCCATGCCCGTTTCAGAGGAGAGTGTAGACGAGCTGCCGCTCACGCGTTTCTCGAGAATGCTTTCCAGCGTGCGGGGAGCAGGCAGGTCGGGTTCTGCAGTCACAGAAGGCGGTGCCAGCAAGTCCAGTCGTTTTTTGATCTGAGGTTCACTGATGGCCGCCTCCAATTGATCTCGAATCTGTTGAGTAGAAAGCGCAGTCATTTTTTCCGAGTTTATATGCTCGTTTTTTAAATTTATTTTATTTCTTGTTTTCGAGCATTGTACAGATTCAACATCTTTTCATAGATGCGGCGCACGTTCTGGTAGTCCGGCGTGTTTTTGCGAATGATGCCCACGGATCGTCCGCTTTTTTTTTGTTGTTTGCGGTAATACTTTTGAGCCGCGTTCCACAACTTGCTGATGGGCAACTGCTTTCCCTTGGGCATCCCAACTTGTTTGTTCATCTACATCATTTATTTTTCTTTTTCGGCTTCCAGGCGCTTGGTGACTTCAGCTTGCCCTTCCTTGGTGAAGGGGTTAAATGCCGGATTCTCTGCCTTGAGTTTCTTCACCATTGCGTTGCGACGGGCAAAGGCTTCTGGCAGCTTGCGCTTCTTTTTGCTCTCGACCGCGCTTGATTTCCCCTTTCCCCCAGTTTTTCCGGCTGCTTTTTTGGGCATGTTTTGTTTCCTCATGTATTTTTATTTTTTACACCAACCACACGTGCCCCAAAAAAAGCAACGACTTTGTTTCATAAACACAACGCCCCCCGCACCCACTGCAATGACCAAATTCTTTCAAACGAACAGCGCGCTGGGTAGCCAAACAAATGACTATGTGCGCAGTTTGGTCAACGCGGGCGGACCGCCGCATTTTGTGTTCACCAAAGCCGAGTTGGAGGCCAATGGCTTCGTTGCGCCCATCAACTTTTCGCTCATCGGCCCGCATACAACCGGCAAGGCGCGCTCCGGACTGCTGTGCAACCTGTCCTGGGAAGACGGCACGTTGGCTGCCTTTTTCCGTGCGTATGCACAGGACCTGCAAGCTGGGCAGGGCATGTACATCAGCGAGTTCACGCTCACGCAGTCTCGGTTCCGCATGTTCATGGACCTGGACATCAAGATCTCTGCCGACGTGTTCGTGCCGGACACCACACCACCGGAGGATGAGCGCCTGAAGAATCGGTTTGTTCCCGCGCTGCCGGTTGCGTTTCGGCGCGCCATGCTCACCGTCATCCACCGCGTTGTGCGAGGCGTGGTGTGGCAAAGCGATGACGATATGCAGCCTGCGGAAATGGTGGTGTGCGAGCGCGTGCCAACCCGCGGCAAGAAGGGTAACCGCCTGAATCAACCAAAGACCTACTATAAGCACGGCCTGCACCTGCACTGGCCAGATTTTGTGGTCAACTGGAGGCAAGCGCTGCTGATTCGCTTGTTTGTGGTGATGGAGCTGCAGGCGGACGACCCGCTCACTGCCACGCTCACGCTGCACAATATGAAGCTGTTTGACGAAAATGTGGCGGGCGGCCGGCCCTGGGACTGGAACCAAGTGGTGGATGACGACGTGTATGCCAATGCGAGCGTGCCTGCGCACCTGCGGCTGGTGGGGTCGGTGCGTGTTATGCCAAACACTGAGTTCAAAACGCCGCCGTACGTGCCCGTGTGCGTCATCGACGCGCTGGGTAACTGGAGCGAGGAGCGTGGGAAAGCACTGCGCAAAAACGTGCCCGAAATGGTGAGCACGTGCAGCATCAACGCGGGTCCAACCCAAAGGCAGCGCACCCGCACATTTGTTGATGCGGATCCAGCTGCGCTGCTGGACGAGCAGGAATGGGTTTTGAAGGTGAGCGCCGCGCTGCACCTCGACAACACTGTGGTCACCAAGTGCCTGGTGAACGCCAACCGACTCAAGCACACGCCCATCCAACGCCAAAAATTGGTGTCGTACAAGAAGCAACGAGAGGAGGCGCGGGACGGCAAACTCAGCGCCGCCCAAGATTTTGGGCACCAAGTCAAACGTGGGCACATCATCAACCTGCCCACGCGGACCTTGGCACAGGTGACAAAGTTGCTGGCAGCGCCGGTTGAGGACGTGCGCACGCTGCCGCAGTACATGAGCCGGCACGGCGAGGAGCTGGCACGGGTGGACCCGCAACACAAAACGCCGCCCGAATTCTATCACAATGTGATTGCGCTGTTTTACCAGTTCTGGGGCACCGCGCCGCACCAACGCCGCTGGCAGGTGACCGGCATCAACAGCTTCAAGGACCAGCGCTTCTACTTGTGGACCAACTGCCGCTACTGCCCCAACCACGGCAGCGAGCACAGCACGCGCAGCATCTACTTTTTTGTGGACATGCTTGAAAAACTGGTGGGTGTGCGCTGCAAGTGCGCGTGCATGGGCAAGGTTGGGGTGCTGGGCACGCCCTGCCGCAACATGCGGGAAATCGTGTTTGGCGCACAGCCCGAGCTGCTGCTGATGTTGCGCGAGGAGTCGGATCAGGAAAGCGGGCAAGTGATCAGCCAGCACATGAAAGCCATGTACGGACCCGTGCCGCTGCTGGCCAAGCCACCCAAAAAGGCCGTGAACGCCATTTCCCCGCACCACGTGTACAACTACTGCGGCCCAACGGAGGAGGTGGAGCGCATGGAGAGCCGCATGTTTGACGCGCTGCCTGTGCTGAAAAAAACAGAGGAAAAAGCAGCGCCGAAAAAAAGTCGATTTGCAAAATGAAAAAAATAAAATAAATCTGATTTTCTTCAAACACATGGGATTTCTTGGATTTTTGGTTCTGCTCCTGCTTCTCTTTATGCTCGTGTCCTGGCTGTGGCCGCGAATGCGCAGTCAAGCAGACACAATGACGATGAACGAGGCAAACACGCCGCATTTTGACTATTACTCCTATCCGTATGGCCGAAGCAACTATGGGCGAGGATACGGACCCAATGATCTGTGATGTTAAAACCAATTTATTACTTGAGTTGACATACAGCGCAGCACGTCCCACGCCTCGGACCACGTCAGGTTGGCTGTCTGCACGCCCTCCTCCTGCACACAGCACGTCCGGTCAAACGCTTTGATCTTTTCTTTTTGCAGCTCGTCCAGCCGGCTGTACCACTGCATGAAGCCATTGAGGCAGTCTTGGAAGTAGGATTGGCACGGCGGCTTCACGGCGTGGATGATGTATGCGCAGCGTCCCACATCCACGGAACTCCACTCGCTGTGCTCCTTCCCCGGAAACTTACCGGTGTAGTAGGAGTTGAACATGTCGGGCGTGGTTTGGGTCATGCGTTTTCGAAACTCGGCGTCGGCGTACTCCGCCAGGTCTGCGGTGCTCATGCTGTGCATGAAATCAAACACGGGCCGCGGCCGGCGTGCATGCCGCATCATCTGCTGAGTTCTGGACGCGTGCACAAATTTCATTCCTGTTCAAACCGCAATATATTCATTTTTGCCCAGTTTCATATTTTGTCATTTCATCGATCGGGCCGCATCCCCTGCATTCCTGCGCCATTATTGCTCAGGTTCTTTTGAAGCATGTTGGACCGCACCTGCAAATCCGATTTTTCGTCCTCAAACTTTTTGCGGTCTTCCTCCAGCTGCTGCGTGAGGCTGTCCAAATCTTCCTGCGTGGGCCGCGTGTCCAGGGACGTTTGGCAGTCGTCCAACTTTTGTTCCGCGTCCAGCCGGCTCCCCACATTGCTGGTGGTCAACAGTTTGGAGGGCAGCTCGCCCAGGCCAATGTATATCATGCGTGTATAAAACAAGAGGAATGCCAGCCCCAAGAAAGCAATGAAATAAAGCAGGGAGCGCTCGCCGCCCGCATTTCGTCCCAATTGATACACAATCAGCAACAGGATTAAAACGATGGTGGAAGAGATGAACGTGTACGCAGTGCTGCCGGTTTCGAGCGCCATGGTGATTCAGTGAAAATGGATTCCAAGTTTTTAATGACTGGACAATATTTTTTATCTTTCACCGGCGCGCCACATGTTAGCTCCAAAGTTTAGTGTGCTGGATCCCGTTATCTTGAGCCTTGCCGACCATCGTGAGGAATCTCTGTGGGGAATCGCATTTCTTTCTCTGTGCACCAATCCAAAGTTTGTTCGCTCCCTGCCTGGATTCTTGCACCAGTTTGGCAAGCATGCGCGAATCAAAAAGTTTCTCGCTCGACTGCGCCCGCTGTCACCAGAATACACGAATGCACTTGATTCCCTCATGCATGCATGTAAGCCGCACACTGTGCATGTCCCCCTGGCCACGCAGTTGGTCACACATGAACTGCTTGATGTGCTTGTGGCTCTGTTGCATCAGCTGCCAAGCGTGCGGCATCCAGTGGAAATCGAGGCGGGCCACGGTTTACTGTCCGCTTGTCTCAACCTGGCGCTCATGCACTCGAAAAATGCAGACCTGTTGATGATGCGCAGCTGTCAAACCGACCCGCCCCTGGAAAAGCCGTTGTTCCAACCTACAATTGAGAAAACTGCGTTCGAGCTGTTGACAGACTTTGAACTGGGCAACACGATGCTGCTGTGTCACCCCTCCGGAGAAACCACGATAAACGTGGCCGTGACTGCATGTGACTCTCAAATATGGCACATCATTTACATTGGGCCACCTCCCGGGCCGGAGCAGCCGCGCATTTCTAATTTCATCAACACCCTGCGCTACAAGCGGTTTTATGTGAGCTGTTTTGAATTCAAAGGCATTTCGTTACACGATGGAATGGTTCCAAAAGGCGCGCCACGGAAACAAAAAAGCGTGGTTCTGGTGTTTTCACGATGCTGGGTTGATCCTCGGCATGCACTGTGACTTGAAATAAAATAAAATGTGCTCCTCCAAAAACAGAACCTCCTCTGCTCTCTTCAGTGATGACGGAATTTACGAGCTTTAATCCGTATGCACAGGTGGAAGCGCTGCAAACCGCGTGCTACCCACACACAGGCGAAAATGAGATGGTGGTGCAAGACAGCCGCACACTGGCTGTTTCGAGCAGCAACACGACGCCGCCACAGTTTATGCCGGCTTCCACGCGCTTGCCCTGTCCGTGCGGTGGCTCCTACTCACGGCTGGCTCTCGCCTTTGCCAGCGCACGCACCAACGAGGGCAGCATTCGGATTGTGCCCAACCCGCCGTATCCCGACCCGTTTGCCGACATGAACTGGATCACCAACTACCAGCTGCCCATGCGCCCCCAAGACATGTGAAACAGTGTCAAGCGATTTCAGTGAATTGTTGTCCTCATTCATTTCACTGAAATTTCAGAGTATAAAACAGATTGGCACAGCGTGCACTCTTCGGAAAGCAGAGCGCGCCTTGATGCCACCAACCCGGCGGTTTATATTGAGCAGTTGGCTGCAGTGGACAACAACTTCATTCAGCAGCGAAGGGAGGCGTTGCTGCAGCACATGCGATGTGTTGATTATGCCCTTCATGCCTGTGGTTTGTGGAACAAGGCGCTCTACCAACGGTCCGGCGCCGTGGAAGCTGGGTACACTGGAAAGAAGCTGGTGGCATACGTGTTTAACTTTTTGTGCACCGTTCACCAAGGAATGCCACCAGCTCCTTTCCAGTGCACCCAGCTCCCACAACGCCGGACCGTTGGTAGAGCGCCTTGTTCCACAAACCACAGGCATGAAGGGCATAATCAACACATCGCATGTGCTGCAGCAACGCCTCCCTTCGTTGCTGAATGAAGTTGGAGCTCCCAGAAATCGGGCATAGACTTTCCACCATTTCCAAAAACATCTTTTATTTTCCAAAGATGACGTGTTTCTGGTGAAATAAAAAAATAAAATGCGTTCAAGTATTTTGCATCATTCAACCCCGTGTTCTACTTCATTCCCTTTCTTGACCGAAATTGCATCTTTTTCAACATTTGATTTTTCTCGGACTTCATGTCATCCAATGTTTCCATGTTTGGCTTTCCAAGCGAGCGCCGTGTGCCCCGCACCGAAGACGACGACATTAACTTGCTGCTGAACTGGTTTTTTCAAGACACGGTCAGGCTGGAGATGATGTACGACCTGCGCAAAAGCAGCCGCCGCCGCAACTTCATTTCCCTGCGCCTGGTTGACTACTTTGTGGTGAACTACAGCAAGTCGAAGCGCGTCATGTACTGGGTGCGCCCCAATGGCACCATTTACCCCTACGACGACGAGCATCCGCACGCGCCCATCGCGGATGCCAAGTGGTTCAACGTTCACGAGAGCTACAAAATGAATTGCAAAGACTACACCAAGCAAGGCTTTGATACGTTTTGTCGGCAAGGCAACCAAGACCTGTTTCAGGTACCGTTTAAGCGCCCGGTGCGCGGCACGCTCATTCTGGAAACCAACCTGCGGCAGCTGCGCTTTTTTGCGTGGGCGATTAAAAACGGCGTGCTAAACTATGTGCAAGCGCATGAAAAGGAAATCACGGACGACATGGTGTGGACGCTGAAGCACACGGAGCGTCCGGCGCTGCGCCCTACCGACACCGTCACGCACAAGAAGCGCAAGCTCAAGAAATGCAACTCGTTTGTGCAGCCCATGCAAGCACAGTCAAATGTGGGGTTTAAGCGCAGCCGCTGTACATAGAAAATTGGAAAATCAACAAACAAATTCATTTTTTATTCAATTCTTGAAATGGGGGAAGGGAAGGTATAATTTAGTCGACGTCGGTGTTTCGGGCAGTTGGAACAGGCAAGCCAATGTAAAGGAACACAGAGCTCCAGGTAAGAATGAGGTTGACGAGTGCAAGCACGCCAATGGAATGGCTGTCTTCACCGTCCCAGATGCAGGTGATGCCGTCTTGAAACAGGATAATGGCGCCCACAATGGTCCAGGCAAATACAAACAAGCCGGCTGGCAAGGCAACGAGAAGGGCAATCGCGCAAGCCGCAATCTTGGCAACAAGACCAGGCTTTCCCTTTTGAGTCATGCCAAATATCCCGAAGCCAACACATGCCAGGAGGGTGGGCACCAAGATCAGCTGCACCACACCCAACCAAAACAAAAAGTCCTTCAGATCAAGGTCCATGCTGTGGTGCGGAACGTCACATGAGTCGGTGCTGCGCTCAGCCCACACCAAGTTCACGATGCCAAGGGCAATGCAGTACAAGATACCAAACAACCCAGAACCTCCAAAATTGAAAGAGGATTGAGCCATGATGTTGAAGACAATCAAGTGTGAGTGAGGAAAATCAATGAAACCCAAGACAATTTATACAAACATTTCAATTCAGCAATTAACAAGAACAGACATGATCATTTGGATTCACTGAATACATACATTTGCTTAGCCTTCTGACCTAGATTGTTCAAACCGTGGTGGCATGGCCTTCCTTGATCATGATTTCATTCACCGACGCACCCGTCGTGGGCAAGCAGAACCGACTCTGATGATGACCGGAGCCCGTTTCGTTCAACACAAACACCGTGGCCAGTGCTTCGCCTTGCACAAAATCGTCGAAAATCACGAAAATCATTTTGTGCTGGCAAAGGTCAATCAAGCGGTTGCGTGCACTCAGCGCCGCTGCATTTGGGTTCACGCTTGTCTTGTTCAGTTTTTTCAACGCGTTTTGCAATCGTTTCTCGGTTCGACCATGCGCAACCAGGTCCGTGACCAAGCCAATTTTCTTTTGCAGTTGCAACTCCCGCAGCTGCTCCTCCAAGTTTGAGCGCTCATTGTCGACTTTTATGATGGCCTTGAGTTCCATGGTTTCGGATTTGCGCACGGCTTTGTCCAGCCCGCGATGGTGGGCCAGAGTGTCAATATAGTCGACGTGCACATTGCGATTCGCATCGACGCGGCTGCGCAGATTTGGAGAGATTTCTGGACACACGCACCCCTTGAGCTGCAACACAAAACTCATGATGCTTTTCCCACAAAAAAACAGGGCGTCCAGCCGCTGGCCGTCGTGCACGCGTTCCACAAACATACACGCAGCGTAGCCTTTGAGCGAGAAGTCGGGAAACTTGGCGTGGGGATGGCTGGCGCGCTGCATCGTGATCTGGTCCTTGAGGAGGCAAGCCTGCTGAGACATGACTTTTTTGTCATTTGTGTCGGCTTCCCCGTTCAAAAATGCTTCCACGGGCAAAAGTTGACACAGCTCCGTGTTGTTGTTGTTCATCCTGCAGCCTCGGCGCCGAAAAAAGGCGCGCAACTTTGCTTTCATTTTCCAAGCCGTTATTTTCCCTTGTTTTTTTCTTCTTTGCCAGGTGAAACTTGCGCAGCTGCATGGATGACGACGAGCTTGATGCGCTGTTTGAGGACGAGCCACCGCAAGCCACCGCGCTGTCGGTTCACAGCAACAATGTCACGGAACTGAAAGCATACCAAGCCATGCTGCTGGAGCGCATCAAAGCCAGCAGCTTGAAGAAAGTGTTCCCTGAACAAATCGGGCCGCCATCCGTGCAGCCGGGCCAAAAGTGCATCAACTGTTTGCAGCCGTTTGACACGAGCCCCATCGGCATCCCGCTGACCAAGGTGCACGTAAAAATGCCAACCAAGTGGGACGAGCCGCGCATTGGCGAATACGCGTACAAAACATTCGGCGGCGCATGCACCTTTTCCTGCGCCCTGTCGTTCATCAAGTACGACCACCATTTTCGGCACAACCGCATGAAAAGCGAGTTGTTGCTGAAGGAAATGTTTCAACATGCCATTCGTCATGCGGAAGAACAGACCGCGGAAGCGCAAGCAGCCACTGCTCCAACCGATGCCCCGCCAATGTTGTTCAAGCCCATCAACCCGCTGTGCATCCACACGCCGCTCATCAGCCGGTTCCTGCACAACCCAGTGATGAAACACCACCTGGAAGAGGCGCCGCCGCGTGTGCTTCTCGCTGCCAGCAAAGCCGACGGCGGCATGAGCGTGGACGAATTTCGGCGCATGCACGAAAGTGCAGTGTACGAGCTGCTGCTGCCGCCCTGCATTTCCACGTATGCGCTGCTGGAAGCCACAGTTGCGGATTTGGGGCACCTTGATTCGTTGATTGAGTGGAATGAGCGCCTGGTTCTCCCAGACAAGCAGTCGGCCATGATTCAAGCGCCCAAGCATTTGAGTGGCTGCGGCGCCGTGACGCCCAACGCGTTGCAGATGTTGAAGGAGCAGTACAACAAACAGTGCGCACAACTCGCGGCGCAGGGCTACACTGCTGCGCAAATCAAGGCGCACTTTGAGCGTGAAACCAACCAAGTTCCGTTGCAATTGGGAAAGCTGGCACCTCAACCCACCCCAAAAAAGCGGGGCAGAAAACCAAAGGCAAGCACCATCGCTGCTGCAAAGCCGAGCCAGAGCAACGGAAATTGTCGGCCCTCGCCGCCCGATCTCGTCCAAAGTTTTGGTATCTTTACGGAGCCCAGTGGGCATCAGATGAAATAAACCTTTGATTTTCTTCGTCCACTTTTTTGAGTTCAATTTATTTGTCAATCATCCAAGAATCCAGAAGTTTCATGAGCACCGCTTTGGCGGCCGCGGCTTTTCCTTGCTGTTTGGTTTTAAATTGACCGACTGCAATGTGGCTGGCCTCAAATCCATCCCGAGTTATGAACATGATTTCGGCCCTGGTAAACACTGGCGCGTGCGCCGGGCCTTCTGCTTCTTGCACATAATAAGTGGGGCGTGGCAGCCGGTGCTTTGCATAAAATTCATTCAGAATCGAGATCGGATCCATACAACTTGATGCATTAAAGAATGGCAGCAGGAAACGAATCAGCGAAACAAAACGATTTTTATGGGTGAAAAATGATGAATCTCATTTTTATTCACCTCAAATATGGAAGACAAGCGAACGGAATCTTTAAACGAAGCATTAAACGATGCAATTCGAATCGCAAGCGAGAATGGGAACTTGGAAATGGTGCGCTATTTGGGAAAGGTTTCGGATCTTGACGAATGGGATGAAAGAGTACTTCAAGGTGCAAGCGAGAACGGACATTTGGATGTAGTACGCTTTTTGGTGGAAAAGGGAGCTGATGTGCACGCAGACGATGACGACGCACTGCATTTGGCAAGCTGGAATGGACATTTGGAAGTGGTGCGCTACTTGGTGGAACACGGAGCTGATGTGCACGCATGCGATGACGAGGCTGTGCAATTAGCAAGTCAGAATGGACATTTGGAAGTGGTGCAATATCTTGTGGAAAACAGAGCAGATGTGCACGCAGATGATGACGACGCATTGGGACTGGCAAGCGAGAATGGTCACTTGGAAGTGGTGAAATATTTGGTGAAAAGTGGAGCGAATGTGCACGCAGATGATGACGACGCATTGGGACTGGCAAGCGAGAATGGTCACTTGGAAGTGGTGAAATATTTGGTGGAGTGCGGCGCAAAGAATGAAGAAGCCCTGCGAGAGGCAAGCGAAAACGGGCATTTGGAAGTGGTGAAATTTTTGGTGGGAAAAGGAGCGGATGTGCACGCAGAGAATGAAGAAGCATTGCGATGGGCATGCTACAATGGTCATTTGAAAATCGTGCAATATTTGGTGGAGGAGGGAGGAGCGGATGTGTTAGCAAAGGACAATGGTCAAACCGTTTTGGACTGGGCAATTCAAAATGGACATTTGTCGGTGGTTCAATTCTTGGTGGAAGAATGCGGGGCACATGCACACGGAATAAGTGATCGTGCATTACAATCTGCAATGGAACGTGGCCATAATTCGGTGACTACATATATGGCAAATGTGTTGAGGCAATCTTGGTTTCAGGAGGAAAACAACGCAGTGGCTGTTTGTTGCATTTGTTTATTGGCAATGGAAAACAAGAACAATCAGTGGCATTGCCGAACCTGTTGTGGAATGATACACCTTGACTGTATCATGCAATGGTGTAAGAAAAAAACAACATGTCCACTCTGTCGACAGGCAGTTTCTTTTTCAAAATGATTTTTTTTCTGGAAATAAAATGCGATTTTTATTCACTTTGAATGGATTTGATCTTTGGCACTTTTGTCAAACAAAATGGAATAGCGTTGCTCCATCATTGCGTCCAGCTCAGCATCCAACTTGGCGATAATTTCCAGGCGCTGCTTCCCAAGCCGGGCTTGTTGAATTCTCCTTTCCATGTGCACAAGGATGGGAGAAGAGTGGGAAGGCTGGCCTTCATGACTCGTGGCATCGTCTTGCATTACGCTCTTCTTTTGCTCAATGTGCACTTGATTTGCAAATAGGTTGAATTTTGTGAATGAAAGCAAATGCAGAGTGTTCAGCAAATGGACAAGAATTCAAACATTCGGCGAAAGCCAATCATTTGAAGAAAAGTGCAGAATGTCTTCATTGTGATCATCTTTTCTCATCACTGTGAAGACAATGGCACCCGAGAAGCACATTCTGAATGAGTACCTGGACAGTTTAATGAAAGAACCTTGCCCAGGCACATTGGAAGAATCGATTTGCACTGTTATGGCTTTTATCGCCGTACAAGACAATCTCCAGAAAGAGTATCGTGCTTCAACATCTCTTTCTTATCTATTTGACATCCAAGCAAAGCTCCGAATTGTTTCCCTCTATCTGCTCAAAACTTTTGGCAGCGAGTTTGTGGATGCCGTGAAAAGGACAGAGAGCTCTGAAGAGCTTGAGGCAAAATGGAAGAAATGGAAGAATGTTGCGCAACCCCCCATTCAGTCCGGACTTGGAAACATCTTGACTGCCGAGCCATCAGCAAACCACCTGGAAGATGTTGCGATTGTGAATGCTTTGCTTGATCTGCGAGTTCGCCTCAACCATCGAAGTAATTCCTTGACGGATCCTAATGATTCGAAGCCATATGAAGATTTGATTGACCAAATTTCAGTTTTTTTGTGCAAGTTTCCTCTTGAATTTGTCAATGCCAAACATGAAGCATGACGGAAACTCGGGAAGAAATATGTGAAACGTGGCAGATGCCCGACGGTGGGTGTTTGAAAGGTGAATAAAAAAATTTCATGTTAGCAAAATCATTTTCAATGTCAGCAAGTGTTGAAAGCATTGCTCAACAAGTGCAACCTGCACAGACAGTGCTCCCTCCTCCGCGTTCGTTTCCGCAGTGCAAGGCAAAAGTGAATGACACACTGTTTTCTGTGAACACTGACCAAACCCGACGGCTGGCAGATGCGCTGTGCGACCCGGAGTTGATTGCCGTGCTGGTGAAAGGTGCAGAAGAGCTACCAACCGAAGAACAGAAAGCGAACACGTTGCACGCAGATACAAAGCAATTTTTCGAGTTGTTTGATGCATACATCACCCAGTATGGCGCGCTTTTGGCAGAGAAGCAAAACCTTCTCACGACCTTGAGCGAGATGACGGCGGATTCTCAAGTTCTCTGATCATATTGGTTTCCGTTTTGCGGGCGATTCAAGAGGTGGAGCTGGATTAGCTCCCTTCTTTTGTTGCCGCAGCTGAGTTCTCAACCATTCATTCTCGTTTTGCAATGCCAAGTTTAGGCGATATGCTTCTTCTTTCTGTTTCTCATCTTGCACATTTCTTTCAAGTTGTGCGTTGTGATTTCTTTCAACTTCGGCGTTGAGGTCAGTATTCGTTCTTGAACAAATTTCCAGATCGGTTCGTAGACCCTCAATGAGTTTGTCACATTCTTCCAGCTTTTTCTCGATTTCTGGCAGATTGGCAATTTGATTGCCCTGAGTTTCATTGATCAAAGTGAGCTGTTTGATCTTTTCTTCATTTCTCTGCAAGATCGTTTCGTATTGTTCGCGCACTTGAGCCGCTTCAGCAGTACATTCATCAAATTTGGTTGCGAGTTCCTTCGTGCGTTGCTCCATTTCTGTGAACAATTGATTTCGCTCTTGCAAAGTTTGGAGGTCACGATTTAGGCGATCAATCTGGGATTTACATTGTGCGTTTTCATCTGAGATTCGGGAAAAAAGTTTGTCAGTTTCCGCTTGTTTTCCCAAGTCAGCCCCCATTTTTTTATTCAATTCTGCTAATTCTGCCTTCAATTGTGCGTTCTCCTCTGCTTTTTGGGTGAGAAGTTTATCTGTTCCCGCCACTTTTTCAAGGTAACCCTCAATGGGTTTCTTCAATTCTGCTAATTCTGCCTTCAATTGTGCGTTCTCCTCTGCTTTTTGGATGAGACGGGTTTCAATTTCCGACTGTTTGACAAAGTCACCGCCCATTTTTTCCTTCAATTCTGACTGTAATTGCTGATTTTTTTGCATCAATTCTTCATTTTTACGTTCAAGTTCGGTCACCGATTCTTCAGTTTCCATGGATTCCAATGGTGCACATTGAGATTTAAGGCTTTCATTTTCGGCCTGCAGCTTCTCAACCTGCGATTTTAAATTGGCCACTTCTTGCCGTTTACTTTTCAATTCTACTTCATCAAATTCTTGAAGGATGGGTTTGCTCTCCAAGTCACGGATTTTCTGCTCTAATAGTTGATTTGTTTCAAGCGCTTCTTTTGACTTCACCTCAAGCGATTGTGCGTTTTGCTCTAATTGCTGTATTTGCTTCTTGAATTGATCATTTTTTGCTGTGATTATTTCTTTTATCTCAAGCGCTACTTTTAACTGACCCGCCTTGACTTGCAGCTGAGTTTGCAATGATTCAATAACCGCTTCTTTTTCCTGTAAGCTGGTTTGGAACAGTTCTGCTTTTTCCTTTGTTGATTGCAGTTCCTGTGTGTTTTCACTCAGTCGTTCATTCAACTGAGCATCATCCTGCAATGATTGAATAAGCGCGTCTTTTTCCTGTAAGCTGGTTTGTAACAGTTCTGCTTTTTTCTTTGTTGATTGCAGTTCCTGTGTCTTTTCACCCACCGTGTACTGAACTTGCTGCAGATCGCGCTGTTTCTGATCCTTCATATTTTCGAGTTCCTCATCACAGGCCAATTTTGCTGCAATGGCTTTCTCTTTGTCCTCCCTTTCCTTTTCGACGTCCCCCTCAACTTTCTGCATTTGCTGATCCAACTGCAAGACTCTTGACTGCAATTGTTGAACTTGCAAATCTTTTTCTTCGATTGCCCGACTCATGCCAGCTGCTGTGGCTTCACATGCCGTTTTTTCCGCGATGAGTTGCCGCATTTGTTGGCTGTAATCTGGATGTTCCGTCAAGTTTGCGCTTTGGGTTGCCAACCTCTCTTCCACCGATGCCAGTGGTACTGCCCGCTGCGCTTGAATCTTGTTGGCGGCAACCTGCATGACAGTGTATGTCTGCAATTCATTTTGAAGCTGAATTTGAAGTTTTTGTATCCAATCATAAAGGCGCTGTAAGTATGCCGTGCGTGTGTGATTCTCCTGCTTTAAACGCTGTGTCTTTTCGTACATGGACACCAAACTCTCCAGGCCTGAGGTGATTCGATCAATGTTGGCGCGCTGCTGGCTCAATGCAAGCGGTACCATTTTTCAATTTCTTTGGTACTGGCTCCATTTATTTATTTTAAGTCAATTAAACCCGTGCTTAGTACACCACTGAAGTGGGCTCGAGCGGTCCGCTGTTGCTTTAAGTCTGTCATTTTCAGCCTGCATCTTTTTTTTCACCCGCTCTCCAAAATCGAGGACTTCTGCAAATCTTTGATCTTCTTCTCTAATGCCTCAATTTGCTGCTTTAATTCTGTATTCTGTCTTGCGTTTATATCTGCCATACGTTTGGAAGATTCGGCATTGTCTTTTTCCGCATCTGCAATGAGTTGCTCTGATTCGACCTCGCGATCTTTTTGCACCAGATCCGCTTCCAATTGATTTATCTTGGCTTTCAGTGCTTGCGCCTCTGCGTTCTGCATCTCAGGTGGGTTGGCGTCAGCGCGCGCCCGCGCCGCCTGACACTCATTAAATCGCCTCGACACTTCTCGAAATCGAGTGTTCGTGCCAAGGATTTTTTGCACCAGCTTTTGATTTTCATCCATTTGGAACTGTGTTTTTCTTTGCTCTTTTGCCAACTGCGCCTGCATCCCCCTGCCGTGTTGCTGCATCCGAGCCAAGTTTTCGGAACATTGATTCTTTTCAGCTGTTAAATGTGGCACCTGCGCCACCTGCGCCTTTAACTGCTGTGTCAGCATTTGCAGCTCGCGCAATTTTTGATTGCAGCTCTGGTTTGCGCGCTCAAATTCCAGCGCTTGTCCTTGAATCTTGGAGCACTTGTCAATTGGAGCATGTTGTTGCTGAACCATGGCGCTTTCTTCGTACTCAACCATGCGCGCGTCCTCGGGTTCATTTTCCTCTCGAAAATTGAAAGGCAGCCCTGGCATTTCCATTGGCTTCGGCTCCAAACCGGTCACCACATCCTGGACTGGTGCAATTGGTCCGGAAACGCTTGGTTGATCAATGACGGGCGTGCGTTGAAATGGGGAGGGTGTTGTTGGCAGTGGACCTGGAGTGCGCGGTAAAGGGAAAGAAGGAGCGGGTTGCGGAGAGGAGGATCTGGCGTACGGCTTCAAAAAATCCAGCAACACTTCCAGTGCGGACACTGCTCCTTGCACTTTTTGCGGAAAGTTGGGGTCCATTTGCGCCATTTTTCTTCACGTTTTGCCTTTGTATGGTCAAGCATTTTTATTTTCAGGAGGAGCAACCCTTTTGCAAGCGCATTAATTCAACCAAGTCAGAGTGCAGCACAGCCGAGCAATTGGCTGGACTGAGGTACTTGGCACAAAGCCTGTGATTGCGCATCAGGTTGCATGAATGCTTGTCTGTCAACCCCGCGTTTTCGAGCAGTGCGTACAAGCTCGCTACTTTATCCTCTGTGGGCACTCCCACCTCCCGATACTTTTGAAATAAAAGACGATAAAAATCCGGCGCCTTTTCCTCCATTTTCTCGCTTTCAGGCAACAATCGCTTTTGCAGGTCCGTGTTTTCCGCCTCAAGCTGCCGCACCTTTTCCATCAGACCCTCCGTGTTGTCCATTAACGTGTTTAACATGTCCACATACTCTGCTTCGCTCCGACTCCGTGGCGGTTGCTTGCGTTGACCAGCTTGCTTGTTTATCATGCCATGTGCTTCTTCCAATTGTGACATGAGCACATCAATCATGTCCAGCGCGTTGGCAAGTTGTGTCTGGCACTCCTCGGCGTTCATTGGAATTGTACGCTTTGTTTTTGCACAAGATCAATTTATTTTTTGTTCTTCTTCAGCACGCGCAGTTCGTAGTAGGCCAGCGCCTGCAAGAAAACGTCGGCAATGTCATCCTGCTTATTTTTGGCCTTGTTGGTGCTGTGGTGCAGGTTGGCAAAGTAGATGCGCGGCAAATCGGGCCATTGCCGCCCGCTGCTGTCTTCCTCAATGTACAGTTTCACCAGCGCCACCGAGTAGCGCTTGCGCAGCGGCTTTGTGGCAAGTTGGTCCGGATCCAGACCGCCACTGTCAAGAATTTGCTGCGGCAGCTGCTGCACTTTGAACTTGGAGGCCGCTGAAACAAAGCAAATCAAAGGTGGTACAAGTTCAGTGTGGACGCTTGGATAAAAGTGGCTGACAAAGATTTGGTGAATGCGGTGGGACAGGCTTTTCATGCCATTGTTGGCATTGCCCCCAAACCCAAACTGTTGCTCAATCACAATGGCAATCAGCTCTTCCCCGGGCTGGGTTTTGGTAAAAGGCAGCAGGTGATCAATCAGCAATTCCCCTGTATGCTGTGCTTGGCTCTTTTGGCGATCCTGCTTCATTCGCGCCGCCACGCCGTCTTTCACATCAAACAACCCCAGCTGCAACACGGTGTAATCATAGGCTTGTTCGCGCTGACCGCCAAAAAATCCGACTTTGATGACGGCAAGGTGGAGGATACCGATGTCAATGGAAATGATCGACTGCATTTGCTGAATGCATCATCTATATTTTGAGTGCAAACGAGCAAGTCATTCCAGCTCCGAGGACAAAATGGAGAACATGGAAACTAAAGCCCAGCTCTCCTCCATTTTTGTTTCTGGACTGCCTAAAAAGTGGAATGCTTGCAATGGAGAATACGTGAGCAGCTTGGATGATGATGGAGAGGCCTGCTTTCTGAAAGCAGAAGGAGATCACGTGTTGGCTCAATTTACCTTTGATCGAAACTTTGATGTTTGGATATTCAATTTCGGAGTCACTGTCGCATCGGGCAACCAACTCTCCCGTCGATCCGACCTTTTTGGAGATTGGTCATTTTTTAAAGTGTCCAAAGAGAAAGTGGGCTCAGAGTGGCTGACATCGGTGGCTGCGCTTCCTGACACAATCTACGTGTATGGAATGCCGATGATGCTGCGTGGTTGGATGGGTGCATACGACAAGTGCTGCCCCAACAATGGAACAGTGCAGTATGAACTCAGAAAGTGCAGCTATTGGGGCATTTCCATTATCCCAACGCGATTTGAAAGAAGCTATGATGATCGAGACTGGACATTTATCTCATGCAATATTATTCCCAGATGCATGCTGAGGAACACCAACCTTTTTGGAACCTGGCCCCTCTATAATTTTTATGTAACGGCCCAAAAAAGTTGGCACATTTGATGTCCCACCCACCCCTTTTCAATAAATTTGGTCATTTTATTCCTTCATTTTCTTGATGGAATCAACAGAAGTAAAGAGGTTGTCGGGAATCGGGGTCCACGGCCTGTGAATTTGGTGGCGAAGCAGCGCGGCGTGAACATGCTTGTCAAACCACGCAATTTTTTTGGCATCGCTGCTGAACCGAGCTTGATCGTAGCGCATGGTGTGATAAAATGGCTCGTCCGTGTGCCCCCACCGCACCAGCGCATCAATCCTTGAGCGCTCACTTCCATTTTTTGCCCTGCCATTCCGGTGGTTTTGAAAGATCATTTGCTTGGACGGAAAAGACAGTTGGCCCGGCACCCGGTTTTGCGGCAGCTTCACCAACACCGCCCACATCCACAGTGCCAGTTGGTCGCACACACCAATCGCATTGCTGCGGCCACTGCTGAAACTGAAGTTTGTGAGCACGTCCAACGCCGCAAAACAAAGGGGCACGCGTGGTTCAAATCCAAATATCAGCGGCCAGTTGACGTGCAGAATGTCAAGGAGCAGCGGACTGCGTTGCAGTGCCAAAAACGTTTCAATTAACGAACAGCTGGCCATGGCTCTGAATGTGTTCATGATGTACACCGAGCCTTGGCGCACGTGGCTCAGGTTGACCCCGTTTTCTTGCTCGTCTGCGGGAACCAGCGCAGTTTTGGTCACGGTCTGCTCACTGCCGTAGCGCGTAGCCAGGGCTTGCCACCCAGAGTCTGGCGCTTCTTGTCGGATTTGCAGCAACTTGGCTTCCGCGTCAGAGGCAAACGATTGCACCGCTGTGCTGCCTGTTTTCAGTTCCATCAGAAAGTTGATGAGGCAGAAGCGCAGGTCGTGCCCAAAGTCTTGGACGTGGGCCATCACTTGCGGCCGGCGTAAACAAGGACTGCACACGCCGTTGATCAAGTACATGATGTGACACAAGCTGTGGAAGCTGATATCAGGCAGCTTAAAAACTTGACACAGCGGGTGCAGACGGCGCATTGGCGGCTCATAAAACACGGCTGTTGTGAGCAACAAATGGTTGACACACTTTTTCCGGCCCAGCCAGGTCAGCACCTGCTTTTTTGGGTGGATGAGCAACTGCAGCACGGCCGGTGGCAAGCAGTGTGTGTCATCAATGGCCACGACGCCCGTTTTCTTGCCCATGGGCTGCAAGAGCAGCTGCAAGATGGTGTCACACAAGCACTGCGCTTGCTCCTGTGCAGTGTTGTGACCGGCAAAGTCGGCGTGCACAACCTGGTCCACGTACACTTCATGCAAATCGTTGGTGATGTCTTTGACGGAAATGTGATAATGGTTGGACAGTTGCGCGATGAGGCTGCTTTTCCCACTTCCCGTGCCGCCGTACACAAGCAGCGGTTTTACGGGAGGGGCAGAGATGATGTGCTGCGCAATGGCCGAAACTTGCGGCGCACACAAGCGGGGCAGCTGCGTCTCCAATTTTGAGGCTTGTTGCAGCAAGTCCTGCCAATCCTGAACTTGGCTCACCTGGATTTGGGAGCTGGTTTCCGGCACGCCTTCCACCATTGTTTCCCCCATCACAATCGAAATGTCATGCTCATCCTCCGCTTCCAGGCACTCTGGTTTCGGCTCCAGATTTGCCAAGTGTGTCAGAATTTGTTCGTCCTGCACTTCTTCAATGCGCGGCTTTTCTTCACGGATACCGCCAACACTTGTGCGTGCAACTTTTCGGAGCGCAGGCCCGACGCGCGGTGCTTTCAGTCGAGTGGCTGGCACAGGCGGTTGCCGCTTGCGTTTGGGGCCCATAAAAAATATTCGTTGCATGGCCAACGGTGGAAATGGCAGATGCCGTGAGTGCAATTGTGGAGCAGTGGAAGTCAAAACTTTTTGATGTTCATTTCAGTGAATTGAAACGCTTGTTCCAGCTATTCGTCGAAGACTCAATGGAACCAAGCCCTTTTTTGGAAGTTTATATACTGCGTGCTGGAGCGTTGTTGGATGCCCTGCGCCAAGTGCTTTATTTATGCTTTAAAATTGCCAAAAAAGATGAAGCATTTTTTGTGCAGCTCGCTGCCGGCATTCCACTGGAAGTGCTGCAAAAACTTGTCCAAGTGGGGCTGGAGAGCAAGCCTCGTCTGGCAATGGTTGGCACATGCGCTGCCGTTGCGTTGCTTCCTCATCTATGGAAGCAGGACTTGCGCGCATGCATCCAAACCCTGGACATGCTTCCAGCTGCGCTTGAAAGATTTCAGGTTGAGTTACCCGATGCGCAAACCGCGTTGCTTGCGCCGTGTCTCACGTATGCAAAACAAATCCTGGAGCGGGTGATGCTGAACCCAAATAACAGTGCGGTGCTCATCAACTCTCTCACCCGCTGTATTGAAACACATGGCCTGCCAATTTGTTTTGACGTCGCAGAGCAATTTAATGAACGGTGGCAAGTCCTTCCCCCTGCACTGCAGCGCACGATTTTCGCGCCCAATGTCCGCACGCAAGCATTGGACATGTTGAAATCATTTTGCTTAAACAGCCATGCAATGGATGGCCTGACGCCCGGAATGAGTCCCATGGCGATGATGACACAGCTGCTCCGCAATTCCAACGATTCTGGGTGGAAGGAGTTGCAAAGTCTGCAAGGCCAGATGACGGAAATGGCCACGGTGGTGCAGAGCATGAATCCTGGAGAGCGCCAAGCCCTCATAAGCCAAGCCATGCAAATGATGACTCCAATGATGCAAGGTTCGGTTGATCCGCAGCAATTCCAACAAATCGAAGGCTCGGCAGCTGAAATGTTCAATGTATTTGCCAATTCACCGTCCCAAAATGATGGAAACACGAAATAAACAACGGTTGTGATTACAAATTGCCTTCACCCTGACAATACATGCGGCAGCCGTTTGTCACTTGGCATCGCAGGGTTCCATCAGAACACAAACAAATGAGCCAAGTTTCAATCAATTCGCAAGGAAAAATATTCAATTTCTGCCGCAACTCCTGAAGACTGACCCACTGCCCGTCTCCCGGCACATACTGCAAAACGCATTCTTTCCGCAGTTTCGAAATGCCTTTGCAAAATTTCACGACGCCCGCTTCTTTCTTCTTTTCAAGGATTCGGTGGTGAACCATTGAGGACAGCCAGTTATTGATGGACTGCGATGGAAACGGCCAATTCAGGGCTCGACGCAAATCTTCAGAGGTGATCCAGCCGCCATCCTCGGGCATGCACTTTAAAATTTCGGCCCTCCTCTCATCGGTCAAGGTCAACCGTCCTCTCTTTTCATCATGCTTCGAAGGACGGCCTCTCTTTCTTTTTCGGGTGCGCCTCCTCATCTCGTCGTCTTCCGATTCTTCCTCACTGCTTTCGCTTTCAGTCATGGAGGAATACGAGGACAGGTCATCATCCGTGGAGGCGGAAGCACGGATGCGTGTGAGAAACTCAGCAACCTGGCTCTCATCCCTGGCAGAGGTGGGAGAAGGTGAAAGCACGGAATGATCCGGTGGCGCAAAGGAAACAGGAGCGAAAGAGCTGGAGCGCATTTGCGGCGGCTGAGGTGCAGGAGGATCGGGAGGAGAAGAAGAAAGTGGAAGCAGCTGTTGCAAATGCGTTGGAGAGGCAGGCGGTGAACGGTCACGGTCAGAAGACACGGCACATGGAGGGGAGGGCGGTGAATCCAAAGAAGGTGATTGACATGGAGAAGGGAACGGCGTGCTCGGAGCATCAGCAGCTTCTTCTTCTTCTTGTTCCACTGTAACACGAACATCGGGTGCCAACACAAACCGACGCGGCTGAGGGTGCGTGCAAGAGAACGTAAATCCATAAATTGCAAACAATTTTTTCAAAAGACGCAATGTGGACTTGTTGATGCAGGGCGGAGGAATGTGGTCAGCGCGGTGGCGTATGACATGGAAAACGTTCACATACACGAACACAATTTCGTCAAGGGTGGGTGTGGAATGCGTGTCATCCACAAATTTTTGCAAATGCTCCAGCAAAGCAATGCGTATTTCACGCGTAAACTCAACCTCGCCCGGCAGCAACACTGACGAAAAAATGTTGAACAAAATCTCATGCGCCTTTTCGCCCAAGTGAAACCGAAACGAAGCCATGGATGGTCAAGTTCAAGTGGGAAGCCCGCACCGGTTGCATTATTTAAACACGGCTCATGCTTCACCGAATTGTCTTGCCATTGCGGACATTTGGTTCAACAGATTGTGCATGATTCACCGAATCGGCTTTCCCTTGCAAAAAATTCGGTTAAGCTGCCATGGGTTGGTTGAACAACGAACTCATTGGAGTGCTGCCCATGCCCCCTCCTAGGCCACCTCCCAGGCCACCCATGCCGTCCAGACCCATCATCATGGGCGGCATCCCGGATGGTCCGCCTTGGGAAGGGGGACCGCCCTGTGCCATTTGGCTGGCAATCTGCACTTGTTGCGGACTCATGCCTGCCATTTGTGTGGCGATCTGCTCGCCGCCGGAGGAGGGCGAGTATTGATTGAGGCGCTCGGAAAACATGTCGGGTCCACCGCCGGCTTGTGACCCAATACCAGGGTTGCCCTGCTTGCTTGAAAAGCCGTGGGAGTCAGTGAACAGCTTGTTGTAGTATGGATCGTTTGGGTTGGAGTGGCCCAGTTGGGCGGCCATTTTGGCTTGCTCTTGTTGCTGAATGGCTTGCCGCATCATTTCCGCTTGCTGCTGTTGCTGCTGCATGGCCATGTTTTGTTGCATCCACGCCATATTTTGTCCCTGTTGCTGCTGTCCTTGGGTTCCGTCATTTTTCTTAAAGTGCGTGTACACAAAAAAGGCAACGCCACACAACAGTGCGCCCAGGATGAGCATGGACCAGGGTGACTGGAACAGGCTTGCAAAGGGATTACCATACACTACTGGATTGATGGGAACAAACTCGGGCACTGGAGCGGTCATGTTGACAGAAATTTGTGAAGCTAGCGTTTTCTCTGCTGCCACCGAAACGCAAACCGCATTTTCCACCTGACTTTCACAGCCAAGACGCGCCGAGCAGCAAGAACCTGCACGTCCGAATGATGAGTGCGGACAGGATGCCCTTGAGCCAAAAGGTGCCGATTACGCGCGGCACAACCACCTTCTTGATCACGGGAACCACGTACGCTTTGTCGTCTTTGTACTGCTTCTCAGGCTCTGCGGGGAATAACGGGTCAATGTAAGGATACGCAAAGTAAAAGATGATGGTGCTAAAGAGCGGCATCAACACAAACACTTTCAGGATGCGCCCCCAGGTATCGGCTTCCAGGTCAATCATCTCGGTGAGCTCACCTTTTGGCATAAATCCATTTTTTATTTTGTTTGAATGAAAAAATAATTCATCATGTGAACAAAAAGCACCCAATTTCGTCATGGTGTGGGATCTGAATAAAGACCCGTTCTTCAACAACGTGGTGCTGCAGTACCCGGTTAAACAACAAAAAGACAGTGGCGGGCGGTCATGGCGCGCGGTTGGCATCCAATCCCCAGTGTGGACGTACCCCAACTTTACATACAAAAACAGCACCCGCTTCATCACGCCGCAGTACGAGGAGTTCATTTCGCCTGCAAATGTTGACAACCTCGCCAACATTGTGGCGTCGTACGGCTTTCCCAAACCCAGCCCCACTGCGCTGCGCGGCTATCTGGACCTGGCCTACAACCGCTTCATGCGCTGGGATTACTACACCAACTTTCGGCCCATCCCCACTTCACGCGCCGCGGAGATTGCAAAATGGAATGCGTGGGTGCTGAACCAGTACCTGCAAGACCAGCGCGCGGAAAAGAACGTGTACGACACCTACATGATGAACCAGTTCAACGGCTTGTTCGACGACCCCGACCGCCAGTTCCGCATGTCCAACATGGGGCGAAAATCCCGTGCGGAGCGCCTGTTTAAAATGCCGTTTGATGACGAGTGGGACGAAACCAAGGTCAACCGCTACATTGGCAAGCGAGACAACCTGGACTGGGGCGCCATTGACCCCACGCACGTGACGCAGTACATTCCTTGGTGAAGCATACACACACCATTTGCTTTATTCAAGCTTGCACAAAACGCACATCGCAAAACGTGGCATCGTTTAACAAGGCAGCATGCCGTTTCCAGTGGAATAAAGCCGAGCCGGAGCTGTATGCCGCCCCAAATGGATTCAGCTCAATCAGAAACATGGTCCAGTTTTCGCCGTCAGGAATGAATGCCACATCCATCACAAATTGCGGCAGCTGCTCACATATGCTGCTCACCGTGGTTGCCAAAGCGCGCTGCAGCATTTCCACCCAATCGTGGATGACATTGGAATGTTGAAGCAACGCCTGCAACTTTGGGCTGTGACGAAACCACGACTGTTGAGACAGTGCGGTCAGCTGTCCATGCACCACAAATGCCCGAAACTCCAGATCGGGGTCCAGGTCCGCATTCCAGGGCAAAAAGTACAGAGTCAACCTTTTCGTTCGAGCCGAGACGTGATTAAACACGTTGTGCTGCGCGGTGCATGTCACAATTGACTCCAAGATGGTCATAAAGTTTGCATATGGCCCCACGCCGTGCATCCCGGTTTTTAAGCTTGTTGCCTCGCCGCGCACAAAATAGTGTTGCCCATTTTCAAACAGATGTGCGTGGGCGGTTGCCAAGTGCTGCGCCAGCTCGTGAAGGTCGGAGGCGTAGACGCCGGGCACGCACCCGGTGATGTTGCCAATTCGAAATGCATCGGTCAATAAACTGTAATATTTCGCCGGAATCTCGAGAGTTTTGTACCCTTCGGGGTGTAGACTGTTGATCCAGTTGTGGGTGAACACCTCTTGCAAACGCGCGGGGTAATCGGCGGGTGCATCAAACTCCCACAAATTACACACGTTGTAGTTTGATGCTTTGGCTTGAACCTTGTGCAAGGAAATCCCTTTGCATTGCACTTGCATATTTCCAACTGTGGAAAGAAAAATCTTCTCCGATTTGAAAGCCAGAAACTTGTTATTTATGGAGATGGGGGATTTGATCGAAACCACTTGCTCAGCAACGCGGCGGCAAGCCAACCCGCCGCACCGGAAATCACATCCCCCACGCTGTTGATGACTGGATCGGGGTTGGATTTACCACCGGGCCACGCCGTGATGTAGGTGTTGATGATGTGCATGCCCGTCTTTGTGTTTTCAAGCAACTCGAACAGCGCGTGCAAAAAGTTCCATGTCCAAAAGCCGACCCCCCAAAAGTAAGCCAGCACGCCCACTGCAAAGTGGAGCAAGCTGTAGTTGTCAAGCAGCCGCATGTTTGCAGTGGGCAAATTTCTTTTATTTATGACTCAGTGTGAACCCATGCAACCGTCGAAATACTTTAAAAATGGCTTTGCCCGTCCGTTGGTTGCGTTGTGGAAGCGGTACCAGCGCTCCGCTGCGCATCGAAACATTGAGTGGAAGATTGAGCTGGCGGAGTTTTCGCAGTTGGTGAATCGGTGCTGCTTTTATTGCGGGGGGTTGCCGCAGCCGGCACGCCACTTTTACCACGGACTGGATCGCGTGCTGAACGAGTGCTGCTACCGTGTGGGCAACGTTGTGCCGTGCTGCAGCCCCTGCAACTATATGAAGGGCACGCTCACACTCGACGCGTTTTTGCAGCAGTGTGGCCGGATCACGGCAAGGGAAAATTTCATTCGCACCGACTTTGCGCGGCTGAGCTCAGAGTGTCACAAACTGCAAAGCCAGAAGAATGTGCAGCAGCTGCAGCAAGATTTCAAAATTATGACGGTTGCGGATTGCGACAACTGAAAAAAAAGAGAAAAAATTAACGTTTCTATGAAAAGCAAAACTTCAATCAAAAGTTGAAAAGATGGCAGACTTGCAATCCACCACTGATCAATTTCTGAAGCAATTCCAGCAGCCCGGCTCTCGCTTGCAGCCTGACCTTGCCCCTTCCCCAACTGACAATGTCCAAGGCGCAAATGCTGGAACCGGTGGAGGAGACGAAGCCGAGCCCCTTTCCCCCAGCGTGTTTGAAAAGCAAAAAGATGTGCAGGGCAAATCCATCCCCTGCCTGCCCGAGTATACGAAGCTGTACAAAAAGTACAAGGCGCTGAAGGAAAGTGAGAACGCGTTGCAGGTGCGGCTCAGGGACGTGCGCTCCCAATTCGAGTCTGCCACCAAGGAGGTGAACGAGTTCAAGGGCAGAGTCAACGAGCGAGTGGACGTGGAGCTGCGCGAGCGCAAAATGCGGCAAGATAAAGAAGTGGAGCGTGCCAACCAGATGGCGATGCAGGCCACCCAAAAGCTGCAAGAAGCGGCTCAAAGGATGCGCTTCCGGGACAACCAGATTCGGCAGCTGCAGGCATCTGTGCGAGAGATGGCATCATTATTGACGCGCCTACAAGCCGACCGCGCCAGATTAAATGAGCAATACGAAAGGCTGAAAAGGGAGGTGGGCCCAGAAGCAACGCAGCAACTGGAGAAATCAAAACTTGAAATAATGGACGGTTTATACGCGGACATTGACCGAAAAGCAAAGGAGATTGTGGGCACTTTGCAAGAACAACAGGCTCGAGAAAGCCGGCCAGTTGAACCCCCAATTGAGGAACTGACGCCCCTTCCACAACCGTTGCCTGCGACGCCAGCCCCACCCGCTCCACAGGCCGCAGAAATAGTGCAAACTCCACAAGTAACACCACCACAAGCTGAGAGTTCAGTGACCGAGGAAGTGGCCCTGCTTGAGCCCAGTGATCGCGTGGCGGCTTTGCTGGAACGGGTCAAAAACATTCAAAGCACACAACCTTCTGCTTAAATAAACACCCTTTTCTGATTGCCTGTGACATTTTCGTCTTCATCTTCCGCTTCATCTGTCCAACTTCCGCTGTCGGAATCAGAGCTGTCACTACTCTCCTCACTGTCTGCGCTGTCACTGTCACGGGATGGCGAGGGAACGCGGGCCAACTTTTTGACCTTGAGTTCCGGGAACGCGGCGCAACGAGTATAAATGAGCTGCTGCAGCTCTTCCCCCTTTTTGCCGTGCTCCTTGTTGTAGTTTCGAAAGTGAAAGTCCCAAAACGCCATGCACCCAAACGTGAAGTCTGCCTTGGCTTCCGCACAATAGTAAAACACAGAGTCTTCAATCGAACTTTTCCTTGCGCCCCTAAAATTGATCATGCACGTGTACCCCTCCGTGATCTCATTGAACACGTGTCGGAACAGGTTGGGAGAGTTGAACACGCCAAAGAAATTTTTGTACAGCCGCTCCGTGTTGTTCCAGCTGGAGTCTTTGAAGCAGAAAAGGTAGTCCACTTGCGTGCGTGCATCACTGGGCAAGTCACATGCGTCGTGCAGGACCACGATTGTGGTGATGAGCCGATGCCGCGCATTCCGCATGATCTTGTCAAATGTGGGATCCTCTTTCATTTTCTTGCGCTGGTACGACATGTCATCAAAAATGAGTAGCGAGGGCCGCACTGTGCCCTGCATGAGCTGCTTGTCCTTGTCCTCGTAAAACGCTTCCACGAGCTCGGGGTGGTAGGAGTTGTACACAAACGTGTCGGGAAAGGCGTGCTCCCACGACCACTCCTGTGCCTGTCCATTTATGTATCGAGGTTTGGAGGTGCCCGTGAACGCCATGCCGTCCACATAATCCTTGAACTGCCACACCATGGTGTTGATGAGGTACGACTTACCGGATCCACGTCGGCCCAGAATGAAAATGAGGCTGCCAGGTTTGATGGAACTCAGGTCCAACTCGGGGATGACGATCTCAGTTTGGCCCTGAAAATTATTGCGCAGCCGGTTTCGATATGCCATGCCTGCGTACAAACACTTTGTTTTCTTGCAGCCAACACACTTTTTTTGAATTTTTTGTCCCGAATTAAACGCGTGCCACTCGGGCATGGAAAAAGAAATAAAATGAAATGAACCAAAAGAAATCCAATTGCAGGAAGCAAGCATGTCAGACCAAGGAGGCTCTCGCTCGGAAGCATTGCTTTCCCTCATTCATCCCGTGCGGACGTACTTGTTTGCTTTTGTGAGCTTGCTCATTCTCGCGCTGCTTCTCGGCATGCTGGCGTCCACCGGAGTCCAAGACTTGCTTCTGACGCTCCTGCTCATTTCCTTTGCGCTGCTGGTGTTTCAAATTCTCGGCACGCACGCCTCCACACAGCCCTCCAGTGCTGGCAACACGGCGGGTGAAGAAGCAGTGGTGGCGGCGGAAGTGGTGGAAACGGTGGACAACACTCCCTTTGCTTGGGTGAACGCCATGCGCTGTGACGAGATTGCACGCCAAGACCAGCGCAGCCAGTGCGAGAATGACGGCTTCACGCTGCACCAACAACTTGGCGGCTTTGCGGATTGGGTGGACAAAAACAAGGCAGACCGGCGCGTGTACACGAAGGATTATGGACGCCTGCGCCGCGATCGATGCAACCTGTTTCCTCGAGAAGATTTGCAAACCGCATGCAAACGAGAGGCGCTGGGAGATTTCTGACTGCGCGGTATGTTTTCGTCAAGAAAGAGAAAATTGTGCCCCCTGCAAAAGAGATGATCAGAAAGGTGGAAAAGGGCAGCTGGTGCAGTGCATACAAAGAAATCAGTATCTCCCTTCCCCTCACCAACCTCGAGCAAAAGATGGAGTTGTTTGCGCGGCTGAACGCCATCCCAGACATCCACCAGCACGTGCTTCTGCTGCCGCCCGCTGCGTATGTGATCAAGTTTATGGAAATCAAGAATATTAACGAGATGAACGGCTACCAGTCGTTTGAACAATGGGAAATGTGCGTGCACCGAGACTTGGGCATCTTGCAGGACGCGTTGGTGAATGCGGCGTCTGCGAAAAAGAATGCCAGCTTCAAAGTGCGGCATGTGGGATTCAGCGGGCTGAAGCTGCTCTTTCTCTGGAAGCTGCGCCTGTTGTTTCCATTGGCATTTTACGAAACCATGAACGACACGTTTCCGGGGCTCAAGTTCAAGTTCCGCATGCGCTTGGCGTGCTGGAAGAAGAAGAAGCATGCGCGCACCAAAAAGTTGATCCGCGATGCTGTGCGGGATTGGAGTGCATCAAAAACCGGAGTGCTCGTGGGGCTGCCGCGCCTCTACACATGCAACGGCCTGGACTGCTTGCAGTTGTTGGAACCGCTGAGCCAAGTGAAAAAGAAAAAATTGGACTCTCTGTGAAAAACATGGCCAAGCAACCGCCGCAAGGGATCTACGTCAAGCAAGCATTTCATTTCAACCTCAAGTGCGTGGTGTTCGGCACGCTCATGTGCGCGGTGTACATTTTTTCCGCATGTCGGGTCAACAAGTGGATGCTGCTCCCAATATTTGTGATTTCCTACGTGGGCATGGCGTGGTACGACTATTTCTACAACTGTGATAAAGTGCTGAAAAGCGGCAGCACCGGGCTGATGGCCACATTTGACTCCATCTTTAAGCCGCAGTATCGTGGCGCGGACCTCACACGCTGGCAAGCAATGCACGCAGAAGACTGACACACGCACCAACTCTGGCGTTTATTACAAGGCCTTCCAGACACGGGACAGCCAAAAGTTCTTTGTGTCGATCACATCATTTTCATTCAAGCCGCATTTCTTGAGAAAGCGCAGCATGTCCAAGTTTTGGTGACGGGCAGCGCAGCGGATGGCGTCGTTGCCGCAGGCACGCAGGTCGGTGCTTGACAAGCCATGTAAAATGTAGACGCGCTCGACTTCGTGCACATCATCTGTGTTCACCAGCCTTCGAAATTCGAGGTGCTGATCAGCGGTGAGCTCTTCGCGCGAGAGGGTGCACATTGCAGAAGGCGGAGTGAAAAAAAAAGAATTGGCGTTTCGTTTAAATTGAAATCAATCAACTGAAATTTCACAGAAATGGACGGCGGCCTTGGTTATTCACTGAAAAATCTGATGGCAGCGGAAACGATTGCCACGGAGCAGCGCAAAGAGCAGATTTTGGAGGGCGTGCCCAACCCGTCTGGCGTGGGCGGACCCGGCTACAACATTGAAGCCGCAACCAGTCAGCAAACGTTCAACCCGTATTACAACGCAACCGCCAACCAGGACAGCTGGGCGTCGCAGGGCTTTCCTCCTGGCGGGGAGACGCGGCCCATCAGCAACGCAGAAATGGCGCAGCTGCGTGGCGGCCAGCCAATGCCTATGCCCAAGGACGTGGCGCCTCCCAACCGCGTGTCGGTGCGAGACCTGGGGCGCCCCAAGCGCAGGTACGACCTGGCCAACCCGTTCAGCATGGGCGGCAAGAACAGCATGGTGTTCATGGGCGTGGGCCTGGTGGTGCTGGCATTTCTCATGTTTTACTTTTTTGCGCCAGCGTCCACAAAGAAGTCGGTGTCGTCTGCGGTGAAGCCCACGCTGCCCAACTTTTCCAACTTGTGAACTCGGGGGGAATGCATAAAAAAATACATTGTGATTTATTCTTGAAGGAGCTGTCTTTGATTTTTGATTTCAATTGACAATTGACGAAGCAAATGCTCTAGAAATGGGATGCGCGCCTCGTCCAAATTCTGTCGAAAGATTTGATAGCCGTCTTGGAACAATGGGTCAATGAATTTGCAATAAAATGATTCAAACATGAGCAGTGCTCACCATAAAAGTTTTTAACGGACTGGGCCAGATCATCAAGCATTTTTTCCATCACTTCGACTCGCCGAGAAAGCATCACCATATCATTTTGGATCAACATCAACCCATTTTGTTCCTGTTCCAACGGCTGTTGCTGCCTCTTTCGTCTCAACCACCTGAAAAAGCGAACCATGGTTGAGACGTTTCTTGAGCCGAAGCAAAAGAACTTGCCTTTTCATGTTCCTTCTTTCAGTGAAGTCAAGTTTATTTTTCATAACTTTTCTCAGTCGAATCAACTTTGCAACTTGTGTGCCCAAAGCGTTCCGTGTGTTGCGGAAAACCAGTGCTGAAAGTCTCAATGCTTCCCATTCGGCACTTCAGGAAAGTGACCTCTGAATTGAGCGATTCGATACCAAGCCGATACCTTTCCAATGCGCGGCCACAGCATTCAACAAGGACTTCAAGCTTTGTTGCCTTTGCTATGCAGACAATTTGTGAAAAAGTTGAAAATAAAGTAAACATCAGACGAAACAAACCATCAGCACCCTCTGTGCAAGCTGCCAGTGTATCTATTGCTCCTCTGATTTCTTGCAGTTCATTGACAATGTCAACTTTGAGCAATTCACGCAAGCGCTCTTTTCTTTCTTTTCTTTCCTTTTGTTTTCTTCGCCGACGCAGGAAGAACCCCATTTTGGTGATGTGAAGTGTGAGCCAACAATGCAGGCATTTATTGTCGCATGCACAGTGGGTGAACAGGCAAGAATTCAGCAAATGGTGAGGAAGTTGACTGCAAAACGTAAAGAAAATGAAATCAGTTTCAGCAAAGTGCAGTGATTTCAACCATTTGCGGAATCATCGCCTGTTCACCCACTGTGCATGCAACAATAAATATCTGCACAAAGCAACCGCCTCCATCAATCCATCCATCAACAAAAACAAATGAATCAAAAGAAACCCACCGGCGAAGATGACAAGAGTGTGGCGGAAGAAGGAACCCAAGCACATCATCTGGTCTTGTTTGACGATGGCGAAGAAGACAATTATGTGTTCATCGTCTCCGACGCCACCGCGCTTGAATGCAAGCTCGCCGCAGCCCTTGCTGGGCACTTCCCCAGTGACATTGTGAATCTGGAATGCTTTGGCATTGAGGTGCGATTCATCGACCTCTTGGACTGGCTGGCAGACAACGATGACCCCCGGCATGTCAGGAAACCGCAGCGAAACTGATGAAATTGAAAGAAGCGGGAGTTCGCCGCCTTCTTTCCAAACAATTCCAATGTTCCAGGGGGATATGCTGCCTGGAGAAGATTGATTTGCTTGTGAAGTTTTACAGCTTTGAATAAATTGACAACTTCATTGCGTTTTATTGATATTCTTTTCATGGGGTTGAGTGTGAAATGGACGAAATGGTTGAAGCAATTGGCAAATTGGCTTTAAAGCATTTCGATGACGTGCGGATCCCATTGGAAAAGGATATCCCAGAGTATTACAGAAGCCGTTCAACCATCCCCATATTCATTTTTAAGGAAATTGAAACGACTATAGATGGATTAATCGACTGTCATTCCATCAGCCCGTACCGCCGGCCTCGGAATCAAAATCAACCAACCTGTACCTACCTCTACTCTATTGGGAATCTCTGCTCTTCCTTTCTCATCGGAATGAACTTTGATTCCAAACTTGAAGAACTCCTCTCTGTCAAAGAACAAAATGGGATTGAAATAGAAATTATCTTTTGCGATGTGGTCATATACACACAGACGGGGTTAAATCCGATTCACTTTCCATTTTACAAGGACGTTTGCAAGGGGTGGGGGCTGTACATGAACATACACGTGCCCATAAAATCATGCGAACGCTTTCAAACCTGCATGGATGTCGACATCACATCAATCTATTTGAACAGCCACAAGTATATGGAATTGTTGAAGTTGTCTTACAAGAACCATCAAAACATGGAGGAGGCGCAACAACACATGAAACATGTATTGCACACCACAAAAGATGCGGTTACACAGATGGTTGCAACAGAGTATAAGTGACCGCGTTTCTTCTCAACAATTGAAATGCACTTGGCTCAATGAACAGCTTTTACGAGCAGCCGGAACAAAGCGAGTACTACCAAAAGGAGGATTACACCGCGCTACTACAGGCGTTGGAGGAGTGTAAGAGCGTGCGCGGGTTGGGGTGTGAGGTGGGCGTGCGCGAGGGCCACGGCTCCTACTTGATGATGAAACACGGTCCACCCAACCGCGTGCATGTGTGCGTTGACCCGTACGGCAACATCGAGTACAAGAGTTGGGAGGTGCGCAGCGATCGGCTGAACGAGTACAACGACGCCATGTTTTACGCCACAATGCAGCATCTGTACGCCGCAGCGGAGCAGTTGCAGCGCCACCTCATATTTTTTCCGCTGGAAGACACAGAGTTTCAGACGCGCTTTGGCAGCGGTGTGCCGGTCTACACTCGGAATGAAAAGCGGGTGCTGGGAACGTACGCAATTGTGCACATTGACGGCCCGCACACCACGGCAGCTGTGCTTCATGAAACCAAATTCTTTATGGACCGCATGGAGCGCGGCGGCTGCCTGGTGTACGACGACATCCAGCAGTACGATCACGGCGCGGTGGACGCGTGTTTGCTGGCTGCAGGATTTCTACCCATTCACCGAACTCAAAAGAAAGCTGCCTACTGCCGAAAACAATAAATGTGCAAGCTCCGTTTTCCAACCACCCCTCACCATGGAGAAAGAAAGCAGGCGCGTCCGACTTCCTGGTGTCCAAGACATCATGCAAAGAGGCGCCGATTCCTTGCAAAAGTTCACGGAAGAGGTGGAGCAAGAAAAGGCCGCACGGGCGCTGTTGGCCATGGCTGCACCTCAAGATGATACGTCACTACATTCCATGCTCAGCAGCCCCCGAAAGCAAAGCCGCAGATTTCATCTACAGTTCCTGTTAAACGATGAGGTGAAGGCGAAGCTGCTGAGCATGAATTATGAGATTTATGGAGAACGTCCGTGGGTTGTCTTTGGCTTGCCTCCTGGCTGGACAGTGGAGCAAAGAAGTATCCGTCACGCGGTGTGGCCATGGTCAACCTATCCATCTTTTATTCTTTTTCACAAGGACGAACAAGGGCTCCCTCGCGTCTACTTAACCGTGACGCAATCCGAGTTTGGAACTTCAACCCTGTTATCTCTCCGAATCATTTAGGACGTAATAAACTCATGATTCCATTGCGCACACTCTTTGTTCCATCTCCTTGTCGGTTTCGAAGCAGACCGCAAACTCTTGCACGCTGTTGAGGCTTGCGTCGTTGTTCAGTCCACAGGGGAGTGGAATGTCGGCAAATGACACATCGGGCTCAGTGTAAAAGATGTGTGTCACAGGAAACAATTCATCAGAGACGCTGGGTGGCAGGTGGTGCGATGCTGGACTGCTTGCAACCAGTGTTAAGAGCTTGACCTCGTCCTGCGGCGTGTCGGCATTGAAATGTGGATTGAAGGTGGGCGGCAAGTTCGGGTGGTCATATATTCTACACACGGTCAGCACCATGCACAGCTTTTCAAGCGCGTTTTGTTGTGACTGTGTGAGTGAAAGGTCAAACACGCTTTTCTTGAAAATCTGCGCGAACGCCAAATGCAGGCTGCACAAGGTGCGCATTTGAGCAGTGATGACGACACTGCGGCTTTGTTTTTGGAACAACACTTCCATGATTTGTCGTACGAACGGCCCGAATCTCCACCGAATATAAGCAAGAAACTCCAGCGGGCAGGCCAACGCCGTCATACATTGGCGCATGTATTGCTGTGCGCGCGGGGTTTCCACCGTAATCAATACGCTCAGCGGCGTGGGCACCCGGCAGAAAGGACACGGCACCGTTTCCAGCTCGTCTTTGTGCGCCATGGACGTCATCAAGCACTTGAAACAAAGCGTGTGCCCGCAGTGCAGAACGCAGCACGTGCCCACCGCCGACTCTATGGGCGGATGTTGTTCCGGAATGTACGTGTTCAGTTGCGGGTGAAAGAAATTGGGGGGGATGCAGGTGACCCCCCGACCAAGTGCATTGCTTGACGCGGAACCATTTTCTTCTTCCGTCTCCTCCATGTAGTTTGAAAAACAAATGCGGCACTCCTTGAGCTGGCATTCCTCGTCGTCGGTGATGCATTGCTGCACAAACTGTTTCAGGCAGCTTAACTCGGCGTGTCTTTTTTGCTTTTCTTCAATGCGCATCCGCACTCGCTCCAGCTCCCACTGAAACAAGCAGTTCACACGCAACACCGATTGCGCAGCAGCAAAATTTTCCAGCGAAGCCTCCGCCGCCTCTCCTTTCGTGACCCAGTCCAGCAGGTGGCTCATGCCGGCGTGCAGCTCGGGGTGCGCACAGATTTCTTCAGCGATTTCCGCTTGAATGAGGAGTTGAAGTGCTGCCCGCTTATCCTCGCTTTTTTTGAGGGAGGCGGCTATTTTTCGACATGCGGCTTGCAGGCAGAGTGCGCGTTGGCAGAATGCTTCACGCAAACTCTCAAACCTGGAAAATTGCAAGCATTCCACGGAATTTGTGCAGGTGGGAGGCAGCACGCGGCGGTGCACACAGTCTGCCTTGAAATCGTGCGCGGTGAAGAACGCCTCCTCATTCGGATGATACGGCGGCAGTGTGAGTTCGGTGCGCATGACTTGAGTGTAGCGTGGCAAATCGGGCGCCGCTTTAAATCGATGCAGTAAATAAAAGTGCAGGAAGGGCAGCGCGTTCAACTCGTCTTCACTCGTGCTGCCATTCTTCACGACGTTCACATGCAGTGGGTAGATGGCCTGATAATGTTGCCACATGGACAGCTGCATCCAGGTGCTCCCCGGCACAAAGCGCTTCATCACGACGTGGTGCATGCACTTGGTGGGCAGGTGCAGCAAGGACGTGAGCCACGTGATGGCAGTGTGCACAAAAGTCACGCCCAGGTTGTGGTGCGCGAAAATGCGCTCCAGCTCTTGAAACATGAACTCGGGTTCCTCCACAAAAATCTGGTCCCATTCAAACAGATGAAAAGCAAACTGCGGGGCCACATCCGCATTGCACGCCAATTTCAGTCGTTGTTCGATGGCGCTCCACGTCTGCACTTGGCCGCCTATGTTAAAGAAATCTTTGTTCAGCAACGTCCTGCCACGGGTGGACGCCTCACCCAAGTTGCCAAACATCATGGCCATGTACGTCTGGTTCAGCAATACGTGGAGGGGCACAACAATCGTCTTTTCCTCTGAGCAGCCCGTTTCCTTCCAAAACGCACTGATCCAAGCAGAAATATCCGGAATGACATGCACCCGGTTGTCCATCATCCATCCATCCACCATGCCGCCACATGTGACAATGAGCGTGCGCGGTTGATACACAAAGGCAACGGCGCGCTCACCGATGTGTTTGGAGCCCACCAGCGTGATGCCCTGCCGAATCTTGAGCAACTTTGGTTCGCCCACGCTCAAGTCGGGAAATGAGACGCAGCGGTCCCGCTCCAGCAACGATGGATGCGTGTGAGACTGCACCGTTTCCCACAGCCGATGAACGCCTTGAGTGCCCCAAAAAACGTGATAGTAGCGCACGCCGTCAGCGTTGATGGCGTTGGTATACGCCAAAAGGTACGTGTCCTCAAAGAAGCGGCAAGCGCCGTCTTGCCACTGTGGATGAAAGCAGGTGCACAATGCAAGCGCTTTCAAAACTGGGATCTGGTGGCCGGTGCACAGGAACAGCTGTATAAAGGCAAAGCGGTCCAGGACACAAACCAAGTCGTGCGTGCGCCGCGCCAAGCAGCAGCTGTGGCACCAACAATCCGCCGATGCGGAACCCGCAGTCAGCTGCCCCACATTCTTTTCCAGGCGCAGTTGAAACAAGGGGTTCGGCTCAATGTGCGGCAACAGCAACATTTGCATAAAATCGTTGTATGCTGCAGCGGACAGGGCGTTGAAGGGAGGGAGGCCCAAGCGCACGCTCAGGTTGGTCGGATGGCCAAAGCCCAGCAGAAAGGTGTTGCATTCATTGAAAAACAGGGGCTGACCAGTGGCCAAGCACGCCGGCACCATATTCAAGTCACTGGAACCTGGAAATCTAAAGTGTCCGTGCAACGCCGTGTGGATGGGGGGCAGCGGTCCGTTTGTGTCCACGTCTTTGACATTGGGCAGGTGCACCGGAAAGCGAAACACCTCCAAAAACTGGGGCATGCTGCCCAGGCAATCCGAGTACATGCTGGCTGGAATGTTCATTGCTTTTTTTTGGTGCTTGCTTGCGTTTACTGCGTGAAAAAGAGTTTAAAAGGAAACGTCAAATTAGCATTTTATGCCGCGCTCAAAAAACACGTCAATTTTAAGCAACAGTTCCGAGGGCAGCGGCTTCTCTGACAGTGGTAGCGAAAGCAGCTTTTCAGATTGCTACGCCCCGCGCCGCCGCCGTCGAGCCGCACCTTATGTCGTACCCAGCCGGACGAGCCGACGCGTGCCAGAGGCGGGGCCCGTCAGCCAGTCATTGGTTGACAACAGTAAAGTAAAGTGGCTGATGCTTGGCGGTGCAGGTCTCGCCGGCATGGCTTTACTGGGCGTATGCTTCCACTTTTACCGCAACTGCAACCACATGCGCGCCGTGTGTGAGAGTCAGGAAGAGGAACACCGGCGGCAGTTGCAAGCGCTACAACACCAAATGCTGTTAGCGCAGCAGCACGCCAGTGGTCCGTACCAAGCCAAATCATTTATTCCCGCCGCCTTTACCCACCCCGTGCAGCCACAAGCAGCACCCAAACCATCTCCATACCCTGTGCCCCCGCAGCAGCAACAGCAGCCACAGCATGCGCCTCCTGCACCCGTTCGCCAAACCGCATTTCAAGCGCCGGCACCCCAAATGCAGCAAGCGCTCAAAACGGTGGGCGATTTCTTTGCCAATGTTCAAGGCGCGCCGTACGTCCCTCTTGCCACCACACCAACACAAACACAGACGCCGACAGCAACAGCAACACCTCCGCGGCCAGCTCCCGTCACGTCAATTCAACAAACAGGCGCACCCGCGGCGGCTGCTGAAATGCCCAGGAACCCTATTTTGGACATGGTCGGCGGGTTTATGAGTCAATTTATGGGAAGCATGAACAACGAGTGTGTAGACACGGTCATCACCGTGCATATGCCCCAAGACGAGAGCGAGGCACAAGAGCCACGTACCCGTCAAACCGCCAGGGTTGAGGAGGTGATGGTGGAGGATGAACAAGAAGAGCCAAAGCAGCCTGAACCAAAGGCAGCCGAACCGGTGGTTCCGCCTCCACCAAAACCAAAGGAAGCGCCCAAGAAAAGGGGTGGGGCAGGAAAGAAGAAGGCGACTGCACTTCCCCCTCCGCCGCCCAGCCTGGATTAGGTTCCTTTGTATTGCAGTTGTTCTCATGAAAACAAACATTCAAGACGTCTGTTCGGATTGATGACTGAGGGCGTATAAGCATGATTTTATTGGGATGTTGAAAGTGGAAAAATTCAGTGCGTCATAATATATAGCTGAATACAAGCTTTCTTGTACCTCCTTCATCATTCTTTGCTAATAATTCGTCTTCCACATCAACACAAATCTTGTTGTTGCGTAAAAAAGTGCCATTAACGTGCAGTGGGATGTTGCGTATGCGCAGCTCTGTTTCAGTCACTTTGTCAATGCGACCTTCGGCAATGGCCCGACCTGCTGAGTCCATGTACAACACCCGCGGCACAATGTGTTCAACCTGATGGCTGTACTCAAACTGATGTGGCACTTTTATGCTGCTGGGGCATACTGGAGCAGCAGATGAGTCCAGTAGATTGGCATACTCCAACTTTGCGGCTTGCAGAAGCTTTTCCAGGATCTGCAGTTGCTTCCCGTTGATCGACGCCAGTAAAGTTTCTTTGGCGTCGAAAAACTGCAGAACATCATCCTCATCCACACCGATAAAAGGGAGACGTGCAGTTGTATAAAAGTATGCAGCTCCAGGCACCACCGGAAACGCTTTAATTTCCGTAACAATTGCGCTCATGTGTTTGATTATATTCGAACTGTTGGCTTCCTGATCCTCCATTTGCGTCATTTCTGTTAAAATAAGAAGAAAACATAATTTTCGACAGGTTGTAACGCAAATATACGAGCTGAACGTCCAGTTGGGAATGAAGCAATTTTATTTCTGTTCATCCCATTGAATGCCTTCGCTCCACAGGGGAAAGAGGGGTTGTCCAGTGGGTTGACTGCCGAGTGGACGGAGGGAGCGGGGAAACGGGACCCACACTTTTGAGTCGAGATGCATCGAATGTGGTGCAGGCTTTGAGCACACGAGCTCGGTTGCGCACGTGCCCTCCATACCAGCGCAGGAAGTGCGTCTTTTTTGCAAACTCGTCCTCGCCTTGAAAGCCGGCGGGGGCCTGTGCTTCGTGTGCCACGATGTTGTACAAATTGGTTTGGCGCTTCTGGCCCGACCAGCGCGTGAACTTTGGGTGGCTGGCCATGTAGTCCAACAGTGTTTCAGGTGCGAACCATTGCTCCCGGCGCTGCGCTTCCTGCTCCTGGTCCACGTGCTTCAGTTCCGCCAGGCGCGTGCTCACCATTTCTTGTGTGATCAGCACAAGCTGCGCGTGGTTGTCTTTGATGTACTGCACGTCGTTGCGCTGGCAGTTGCGCCCAGCGCCCGGCACCCAACCCGAAAAGTAATACAATACACTGGAAAAGTAAGAGCTCATTCTGTTTTTCACGCTGCACATTTATTTTTTTAGAAACATGTAAACGGGGTGGCGCTCAGGGAGAAGAGGGTGGAGACGTCAAGCTGTGAGCAACCGGCGCATGCACAGGCATCGCACGCGGTCCTGCGGCGCGGCCAGCCAAGAAAGTTATGTCTTGCTCAAACTGCGGGTTGATTGCAAATAACATGAGCGCCTCCTCCATGCGCAAGCTGCGATTTGCGATGCGCGCGCTGGTTTCTCGCAGCCACCGCGTCCAGGTGCTGCACTCCTTGGGTGTCCACTGACTGTCCACGCCCGACACGACGTCCACATAATACGACGTGAAGCCGAGCAAGCTGTGTAGACGCTGCTTGGTTGCGGCGTTGCTGCTTAATCGACGCGGCGCTGCGTAAATGCTGATACACTTGAGGCAGCAATCAGCGCAAGAGCAGGGCTGACCGGCTAGGGTGGCAATTTCATGCGGCGTCATGGCACTGAGTTGGGCAACCGTACCCTTTTCATGCGCAGGCAGCGCAGTGAACTGCGGCACGTACTCTTCTTCCACGTACGAAGGCAGCGGCGCGTATGATAGCATGGAAGGCGCAGGCTCAAAGTTTTTGGCGCGGCTGGGATGCACATTCCCCTCTGCAACAGCACCGCTCTTTTTCTTCACTGGTGCTGCTTTTTTCACTGGCGCCTTTGGCATCTCAATCCTTCTTTCCCTCCACATTTTCTTTGGCAAACAGAAACGAATTTATTGCACCTTTACATTAAATCTTCACTTTCTGTGCACCCTTTTTGAATGCGAGCCCACGTTTCTTCCATCAGCATTTGCACGGCGCTGGTCATGAGCAAACGGTTTTCGGGTTGCTGCTCCGCCACAAAATACAAGCGGCGCGGGTTGCCCAGTGCGAAATTTGCTTGACAATAGCGCAGCAACTTGGCCAGCGAACGGTGCCCACACCCGTCATGGAAAACCGCGGCAAAGTGAATCAGCAACACCTCCTTTGCTTCATTGATCTCAAATAAAATACAGGCTAAAAGGTGTGAATCACAAGACACGGCAATGCAGTGCATGGGGGTCAGCTTAAAGATGTCATACGCGCGCTGCAAATTCATCAACTTGTTTTCATGATGTCCAAGCGGGGTTCTCCAACTTTCCCTTCTCCTCCCATTTTCCTCATATCTTTTCCTCCACGTGTCCACGCTTTCCTCCCACTTGGCAGACACCCGATTGAGCAAAGACGCTTCCCCCTCCTCGTTGGGCACGCCACGTGAAAAGTGCTCATGCTCAACGCAATAGGGAAAGGTAGCCGACGCCATGGAACAAAGCAAACCACACTGCTCCACTTTAATAAAATTCGATTTTATTCGCTGAACGGATTACATGGTCTGCGCTGCTTGGCGTCGGCAATCCCAGCTGTAAGATCCGCCCTCGGCTTTCAAGCATTCGCCGTTTTGAAAATACTTGCCGCCCAGGGCGTCGCATTCAGGTTTTGTGTACACGCGCATGATTCCAGTATCTCGGCCAAAGGAGCCGAGACTGCAGGCGTCTGGTGGCCCGACTGGCGTGTCTACGTCCGCTAGACGTGGTCCGTACGTGATTCCTTCACCCACCTTGGGCACCTCTACAACGGTTGATGCTGCCTCGCTTGCCGTTTTTTGTTCGTCACTTGCGCGGCGTCGGCGGTAGTACAGCACACCCAAAAACACTGCAAATGCGGCGGCCACAATGAGCAGCAAAATAAAGCCGGAGCGCGCACCCAGCATGGCCATAAAAAAGAGCAGAATCACGCCCAGGAAGATGAGGAACGCCAACTTCAGGTGGGTGTACGGGTTGTCAAACTGGTTCCACGGCCAGTCATGCACCCAAAACTTCCACGTGCCTATCTGGTCCCGCAGCGCAACATCAAACGTTAACTCCACGCGCTGCAGCGCTGCCGCGGCGGCCACTGACGGCGCAATGGCGGGGTGCACATAAAACGTGTTGTTGCTCCCGCGATTCGGGGCATTTGCATTGAACCCAAGGTCTCCGCACAAGTAATCGTTGCACTTGTCCTGCAGTTGCACGTTGATGGGCACTTGCACACCGTTAAATTTTGGGTTGCCGGTGCCGGTCAGGCTTTCGTTGCTGAAAAGCTGAAATGCATTCGCTGTTTGTGGCAGCAGGTTAAATTCATAGGTTTGCGCACACGTGGCTGCGGGAGAGTCGCAGTCTGGACAGTTGTCACTGCATTCGCCTTTCGTGCAGATGGCACGGTCATTGCTGCTGCGGCTGAACTTCAAATGCCTTTCATTCTGACACCAAAACACGTACGCTTCTTCTCCAGGCTGCCCCGGCGCTGCGGTGAGCTTGCCTTGCACCCATTTACTCGCTGGGATGAACAGGCGCACGCGCACCTTGGTCAGCTGGTTCGACACAATCGGATCTTCGCCCGCAATTTTCCTGACCGGCTCAAACACCACACTCGTTGTGGAAAAGGCGGGCGTGCACAGCACCTTTTGCTTCTCAAAATCCACGCCCCACCACAGCTGCGCCTCCTGCTCCCGCGGCTTGTCAAAACTGGCGTCGTTGCTCTTCAGGTACAGCTGCTGCGCGTTTATGGGAAAGGCCACGTAATACGCGGTGTTTGGCTGAATGGCTGAGCTACTTTGCGCCATTTTTCAATCTTTTTCCATGTGTTACCATTTTTTTTATTCTTTTCTTTTCGGCGTTGTGGGAGGAAGGAACGACTTTTCAATTCAGTGAAGGCAATTGAATCAGACATGCAACAACTTTTGATACTTTTATCTTTTCACTGCTGAATAATTTCTGGGTTTCCATATTTTTGAATGGAAAGCACCCATGATTTATGTGCATGGATTATGTATCTTCAAATGATTGAGTGGCCGAACAAGGGAAGGGAGGCGGCTTTTTCAGCTTTGTTGTTGTGGGTTGGTTGTCGAGAGTGTTTCCCCTCAGCATGACAGACTTTGGCCAGGAACCGCCTGAACGTGCGGCGTCACCTTTGTTTTTTGATGAACCCATGACGGACCCGTTGCCCTCCTGGCCTCCACCCGATGATCTGCAACTTGTGTACGACGAATTCCCGAAATATTGGTCAACTGACATGAACACGCCGCCAAGCCACCATGCACCGCACTGTTGTACCAGCAGCAAACTGTTGAGCAGCATGCAAAACCCGGAGCAACGCGCAGAGAGTGCAGAATGCACCAACTTTCTCAAATTGATGCGGGGCGGCAGAACCAGCCTGCAGAAGCGTTTGAACAATGACGGGTTGTTGCACACCCATTCGCCCGAATTTGTGCCCGACATTTTGCAAACCGTGAAGATGGCTTATGCGCGGTTGCACCCGATTTGCAAAAACTACGGCGTGTATCTGAAATGCGTGGAGCAACTTGTGGAAACGAGTCAGCGATGCGTGGACACGTCCATGGACAGCAAGCCTTTGTTGCCAGATTGGGTGAATGCCTTCTTTTGCGTGCACAACCAACACGAAAAGCTGCTGAACCACATCAAAACTGTGATGGGCCCGTTGGCAAATGAACTCACCCTCACCGAAAAAGTCATTCAGCAGTACGAGGAAACGTTCGGCGAAAAAGAAGAGTGTGTGGAGTGCATCATTTGTATGGAAGCAGTCGAAAAGCCGCAATCAAGCACAAAGGAAATGGATATCTTCACGTCCAAGTCATCAATCATCACGGTCATGAATTGCTGTGGTGCGCAGTTCCATCAGGCGTGCGTGGATGAATACAAGAGGACGAAGCCGCCGCACACGCCGTTCAAGTGTCTAAAATGTCAACGAGAGCATGTGTGGATGAGTGTGGATCCAACGGAACCCCAAGACGAGCCTTCTTCCACGAGCCTTCCCCCACCTTTGGTTGCGGCTGTGCCTTTGCGTCCCCATCGATCATCCCCTCCCCACAATCCTGAGGAAGAATGTCGAGCTGAGATTTCACTGAACAACATCCACAATGAACCACGCCAACGAAGACCGCCGACGGTAACAAATGTGACGAGCACGAGAAATCAATCTTATACCAAGATCATCAGAACAGTTGTGGTGAATGAGACGCAAACACACACACCTCGAAAGCGCAAAGGCAGCTTGCCGTCTTCTGGTCCAACCCCTGAAAAACGACGGAAACAAACTCCTCCTCCTTCGCCTACCATTGATTCCGAAACCGGCCCCGAAAAACAAGGGAAAGAAAAACCTGGGCAAAGTGTGCATGGCGATGCCGATAATCCGATACATTTGTTGGATGAGTTGGACGACTAAGCCCCGGGAAGTGGAGGCGTAGCCCCAGAGATGTGTTTTATGTGAAATAAAAATTTACCCTGTATTTTTAGATCAGCGCTTTTTCATGGGATTTACCAATACGGCTGCAAATGCCGAGTCGAGTGATGCAAGCGTGTCTCTGAAAAATTTCCTTCTTGTCATTTCCACCAACTTGGAAGAAATTGCAGCCAGCACCAGTCTGGAACAATGCCAGGCAAAAGCGCAGTTTTTAAATGGCTTCCTTCTCACGGCCACGGAAAACTATCACTTTGTTGTACCAGCTGAAAAGGAGGAAGCAGGCGCGGGAGAGACGGTCATCAAATTTTGGCTGTCGAATGCGGCAGGGAGTCAGGCCGTCTCCACCGAAAACTTGGCTGCCGCATTCAACTCCCTTGCTCCAAATCGACAGGCTTGGTATCGGGTGCTCATTCAAGATAAGGTGGACAGCCAGGGCGGCGCAACGGCCCGCGCGTTTGATTGGTGTTGTCAACCCCAGCCCGGACGGACTGTCACGATAGAAGACGTGCAAATCGTGGAGAGAGAAGAGGCAGCGCAACAACAACCGCGCCGTTCCAGCCGCACGCGCTTTCCTTCCATTTGGACGCGTTGCCTCATCTGTGAAGAGTAACGAGGACACAAAATAAACAAGTTTGGTGAATTTCAAGCAATCCCAAGAAATGGAAGAGAACCAATTGCCCAATGCAGCAACAAGCCGTGGGGCCACAGGAAATTCCGCAATCGATTCTCTTTCTGCACGTCCAGAAGGGACGATGGCGATACAAGCTCCTGGAGTTGGACCGGCTGCAAGACATCGAAGCCGTGACTTGTTTAAATGGTCATGTGTTGGACAGAAACACGGCTGGATACCGGATCTACTCTCCTGTTTCGATGGCTTCCCTGTTTTCCTATTTGACCGATGCTGATGATGATGACGCCAGCACAGATTGGCTCAGTGAAATTGGCAAAGTGACTCCAAACTTGTTGACAGAAATGGATGCCATGCCGAGGGAAGCAGGCTTCAACCTGTGCGAGAAGAATGTGCGCATTGTCTGTTTCCAATCAAAGGAAACGAACAGGATCCCGCAGAAAAGAGTGAATCAGCTTGTTTTATTCGGGTTCATCATCATGTGTATGATTTGTCTTTACTTTTTATGCAAATAAATGCACTTCTTTCTCGGATTAACAATGAGAAAATCCGGCGTCGTGGTGGGCGGTGTGGCCTGCGTTGTGAAAGGTGTTGTGCTCGTAGTGTGATGTGGTGGGTGTCGTTGCGAGCATCATAAACGGTGGCATGGAACTTGTTGACACAGGAGATTGATAATCATCATCGACACTTGACGACGCCGCACCGGATTTGTGGCCGGATCTTGATTCGCAACAACAGCAGCAACATAAGACGAAAGGAACGGCAAAGAAGAAAGCAATGGCAATGATTAAAACAATGATTCCCGTGGTCATGACACACTGCTGCCTCTTCTCGAGAATAACAACGAATTAAGAAATGTCCTTTTTATTGAATTCTATACAATTTGCTTATTTTTCACTGAATTGGGAGGAATGGATTCATTGCTGAAGGTGCAATTCTTCAGCGATGCGGGCTTCGCGCGTCATGTGCGGCTCTGGAATTTTAAAGTTGTGCTGCGCCAAGACAGCTTGAAAGGACGGCAAGAGCATTTGTATGTCAGACTCCAAGTTTGGTTGGTGAACGTAGCCAGTGGAGGGCCCGCGGTTGCGAATGAACTCCTCCACTTTTTCAACAAAGTCAGTCCAATTTGGTGAAGGATGAGCATTGAAGAGGTTGTAAAAGGTTTGGATCATGGCGTAGTGCACAGAGCAGAAGCTGGACTTGGCGTTGGGATGCGCATTCTGCTCCACATCATTGTACACTTGTTTAAAGTGCTTCACCATTCTTTCGTTGCCAACGTGTACCATTTTTTCCACACTCAGCTCGTGACGCTCACGTGGCTTCACAAAATTATAGCCACAAGAACAGCGCAGCAAGCTGGCACCCCCAACCGTGACAAACGGGACATTCAGTCCGCCATGCTCACTTCTTGGGCGCTGGTACGGTGCATTGATCTCAGTCAGCACCTCTTCCGGTTGAGTGGTTTCCGGCAGTGCCGCCAGCAGCGCAGGTTCCTTGTCAAGCAAAGCAACGAGTGCGGTTTGAACGCTCATGTTGGCATCAAAGGCTTCCTGCTCAACGTGGTGGTAAAACACGTTCAACTTGAGCGCAAACGAATCCAGGTTTTTGGGAGCACAGGCAGCTTGATGTGGAGACAGAAACAAAAGCGGTTGCACCGGCAGGAGATGCCCGGTTCCGGCAATCGGTGTGTTATACCGCAGCGTAAACATGAGGGCACGCACCTGTTGAGCAGGTGATGCAGTGTTTGGCTCTGGCTTCTTGATGACTTGCAACACGTTGCTCAGCATGTGGCAAATCATTCGGCTCCAAAGCAGGCTTTGCCCAGCATCCAAGGGGCGTGCGCAACCGAGCTGCTCTTGCAGGCACAAAATTCGCCACCCGCCTTGAATTGGGTAATGAACTTTGAGCAGTTCCAGCGCCAGCGGATCGGACAAGCAGTTGCTCAACACCTCGCGGAACGGCGAGAGCGCGCCGTCGTTGAATTGCGCGGGTACCGAAAAGCTGTCCACAACTTGGTTCAGCATCCAACGAAATGCTTGTTGACGCTGGGGGTCATGCATCAATCCCACGTCCGATTCCAGCAAGCTGCTGAGCACACCCGCAAAGAATTGAATGTTTGTGCCAAATAAGCGGTCTCCGAAGAAGGAGCGTGCCACAAATGCTTTCCACAGATCTTTGTTGCCGCCCACGCTGACAAGTGGCATGACCATGAGCACATCTTCGCGCGTCAGCGGAGAGGAATGGCACGCCTTGGCACAATCAAAGCAAATGAGTGCACTGTCGGGCAGAAACACGCTGCGGTTCACATCGTACGAGCACACCACCAACGGCCAGTTCAGCGCATAGTCGTTGGTATTTTGTTCCACTTCTCGGACCGCGCGCGTGCACACCGCCCACGTCACATCCGGACCAGCATTGGCACAGATGAGACACTCGGCTTCCTCGGGTGCAACATATTTGTTCTGTTGCTGCAAGGAGCTGAAATCAACATCTGACACCAGCTTGGCCCGTGCTGCTCGGTTTGACAGGCTGCTGGCGTCGTAGCCGCTGCGCTCCAGCTCGGTGAGCCGCTCAACCACCGCACCCACCAAGCGGCGCATGTTTTTCACATTCATTTTTCCGGTGCTGGCGCTGGCTTGCACTGCAGCATTCTTTTCCGCAAACATGGAAAGTAAAAGGCCGCGTAGGTGTTGCTTTTCCGATACGTCGTTCGAATTTTTGATGCGCGAAATGGTTTGGGTGATCGAGGCATCAATATCCGACGTGGCGGCTGGCACGGCTTGGTTCATTTGGTTCAGTTCGGCATTGCAGCGCGCACAAAATGCACGTAGCTTCGCCGAAAGGCCCCAATCCTTACACAGTTGCGCCAAGTTGGGCACGTTGGCCAACACCTGGTGAATGGCTTCCAAGTTCAACTGCTTTTTGTCCTGCAGCATTTTCTTCACGTGTAGTATCGGCGCGCCACGCAACTCGTCCAACACAATGGAATGCTGAGCCACAGGAGGAAGGGTTTGGATGGTGCCAGCAATTTCCAAAACTTGGGCAATGCTTGTCACAGCCTGCGGTTCAAGTTCACTCCAAGCGCCTTTTCCTTGCAACACATAAAGTTTGTTGTGCGTGTACTGCAAGCACACCGCATTCTTGGACACATGGAAAATTGGGGAGACAACGCTCACATCCGCGTGTGGACTCACAATGATGCAAATGCAGGGCAGATGCGCAACGACGTTGCAGGAAAGTGCACACTGTTGCACCGACATTGAATCAATTTCGCCGTCCGTAATTAAGGCAAAGCAATGCACATGCGGCAGCAAGTTTTGGATTGCGCTGTTCTGAAAGATGAGGTGTGGGTCAGTTCCACCACCCGAGCCCCATTGCACATGTTGAAACGCTTTGGGAGCATGCACGCAGGAATTCCAGAGTGAAAATGTGGCCTGCATCGATTTGTTGAAATCCGAACACAGCTGTCGAATGGACTGCAACACAGCGCCTGCAGTCGAGCCACTGTTGTCAGCAGCAACCAGAATTTTAGTATTCTGGTCAAACAACTGAACCGTTTGCACTTGCTGAAGATCATTGGGCTGTTTCAACCACGACACACTCTCTTCTTTTTCATCTTCTGCTTGTGCTTGAGTGGCATTGGTCACGGTCATAGTTTTGGTTCGAGTTGACATGATGGCTTGGAACAGATGATGAATCAAAAACAGGAGATGTTTGAATTTCAGGTTTCTTGTTCTTTTTATTCACTGAAAACGTATGCAACGCACGCCAAACAACGATCAATGAATTTTTGGGTTTTGTTGACTCGCCAATTTCGTCAAAACAAAAATTAAATCTATGTACAAAAAGGCGAATATGCCAATTCCAAGACAACAACAAAGGCAGGCTGCGCAGGCAAGGTCGTTGACCGTTGCAAACTACCGCTTTCCCGCATTGGACCCCGGGATTGTGAATGCAGCGATCGTCACCGATGGGGTGGGCAACCTAAGCTTTGGCCCGGTGTCCAGCTCTGGTGGCGTCCTTGGCGCCGGGTCGGGTGTGGACAATCGGATTGTGCGCTGGGATGGAAGCATTGCCATTCAATCCTCCGCCGTCACACTAGACGATAGCGGGAACCTGACGGGTATTGTGAACATCACCGCCTCCGGCACCGCCATTCTGACGGGACTCACCTACCCTTCAACGGATGGTGCGAGTGGCAATGCCATCATCACCGATGGTGCGGGCAACCTGAGCTTTGGCGCGGTGTCGGGATCGGGTGTTGTGCAAGGCGCCGGGGTGGGTGTGGACAACCGGGTCACGCGCTGGGATGGAAGCGTTGCCATTCAATCCTCCGCCGTGACTCTGGACGACAGCGGGAACTTGACGGGCATTGTGAACATCACCGCCTCTGGCACCGTCATTCTGACGGGACTAACCTACCCTTCAACGGATGGCGCGAGTGGCAGTGTCCTCATTACCAATGGCGCAGGAATGCTGAGTTTTGCTCCAGTGTCGAGCTCTGGTGGGGTTCTTGGCGCCGGGTCGGGTGTGGACAACCGAGTAACGCGCTGGGATGGAAGCGTTGCCATTCAATCCTCCGCCGTGACTCTGGACGACAGCGGGAACTTGACGGGCATTGTGAACATAACGGTCTCTGGCACTGCTATTCTGACGGGTCTGACCTACCCAATTACCGACGGCACAGCTGGGCAATCAATCGTCACCGACGGTGCCGGCACACTTTCCTTTGCCTCTGGAATGGGAATTTCGGGTGGGATAACTGTCCCGGCGAGCGTTGACAACCGTATAACGCGCTACAATGGAACCACCGCTCTGCAGGGCTCGCTGATCACAGTGGACGACAGCAACAACATCAGTGCCACGGGGGGACTTGGAATCCAAAACTCAGTTTTTTTCACTGTGATGACCACTTCTTCAGGGAGTGTCATATTTGGCGGTGCGCAGAACGAGTTGATTGATGTGGGTGACTGTGCCATCATTTCGTGCCAAGATTCTACAATCACACATTCTGGCACTGGAAGCAACCGGTGGAGTGCAATCATGGGATCGATCAATTGTGATATCAGGAGTGTTGACGCCGATGGTGTTGCCAACAATTTTATTGCGGGGTCCGTTGCTTGCGATATTGATACCTCTGGTGTGTCATCTGGTGGTGGCAACAGAAACGCTATTATCGCATCATCAACTTCTGTCCTGCGTGCCGGCATGCTCCAGTCCACAGTAATTTCCAGCCTTGACGCCAATATTGGACCAAACACTGGTGTCAACACGGGCACACATGAACAGTGTGTTATTGTCGGCTCAGTCAATTGCGACATGAACGACGCATCGGGGTTGTTGCATCAATGCATGCTTGCCTCAAGTAATATTGATAACAGTGGGGTAGGTCTTGATAACGTTGTGTTTGGTGGAGTAGACACGCGCAATTGGCTCATTAACGGCGCCACCGGTGAATTCATGGGCTCTGCCTTTACCGTCGCCAATCCAGTCCCAGATTACGCCGAATATTTCGAGAACCATATGCAGGGGAGTGCCATTCCATACGGCACGCTTGTGGCACTGGAGGGGGATAAGGTTCGCGTGGCCACAGCCTCTGATGACGGAACAGACATTTTGGGGATTGTGTCCTCAAACCCCGCGGTGCGTGCCGGGGGCTCTGAAATGCACTGGCAGGGCTCGCATCTCCGAAACGATTGGAACCAGCTGGTATTCGAGAATGTGGCCGATACATCATGGCGTCGGGGACCGGGACAAACTGAGAGAGACCGCCCCATCAGTCGGCGGCCAAAAATCAATCCGGATTACAAACCGAATGAGTCGGTGTATGTGGATCGAGGTAAGCGGCCGAAGGAATGGACGTGTGTCGGCCTGCTGGGGCAGATCCTGACGCGTGTGGACGACACGGTGAGTCCCACGGATTATGTGGCACCGGGGGTGGCGGGGGTGGGAACGAAGAGTCTGACGCGCACAAAGGTGCGGTGCATGCGGCTGCACCGCAGCAATATGGAGGAGGAAGGGAAAACGTACAACATTGCGCTGTGCTTGTTCCACTCAGTTTTTATTCACGAATGAATGACAAAAATAAAGAAAATTATTGATCCATAAAAGAAAGAAACGATGCCAATTCCAGAGTTACCAAATTCATCGACGGTGGAAGCAAGTTCTTTGACCGTTGCAAACTACCGTTTTCCTGCTGTGGATGGTGCAGCCGGAGAGGCCATCATCACCGATGGTGTGGGCAACCTGAGCTTTGGCGCGGTGTCGGGCTCTGGTGGCGTCCTTGGCGGCGGGTCGGGTGTGGACAATCGGATCGCGCGCTGGGATGGAAGCGTTGCCATTCAATCCTCTGCCGTGACTCTGGACGATAGCGGGAACTTGACAGGTATTGTGAACATCACCGCCTCCGGTACTGCCATTCTGTCGGGACTCACCTACCCTTCAACAGATGGTGCGAGTGGCACTGCCATCATCACCGATGGTGCGGGCAACCTGAGCTTTGGCGCGGTATCACTCTCTGGTGGTGTGCAAGGAGCCGGGGTGGGGGTGGACAACCGGGTCACGCGTTGGGATGGAAGCGTTGCCATTCAATCTTCCGCCGTGACTCTGGACGACAGCGGGAACTTGACGGGCATTGTGAACATCAACGCCTCTGGCACCGCCATTCTGACAGGATTAACCTACCCTGTGGCAGACGGCGCGAGTGGCAATGCCATCATCACCGATGGTGCAGGAACGCTGAGTTTTGGCTCAGTTTCACTCTCTGGTGGCGTGCAAGGCGCCGGGGTTGGCGTGGACAACCGGGTAACGCGCTGGGATGGAAGCGTTGCCATTCAATCTTCCGCCGTGACTCTGGACGACAGCGGGAACTTGACGGGCATTGTGAACATCAACGCCTCTGGCACTGCTATTCTGACGGGTCTGACCTACCCCATTCTGGACGGCTCCGCTGGAATGACAATTGTGACGAATGGTGCGGGTGTGCTTTCGTTTGCCTTTGGTCTTTCCAATGCGGGCTCGTTGATTGCACCCAGCTTGGACAATCGCTTGACACGTTATGATGGAACCACCAACCTGCAAGGCTCGAACATCACAGTGGACGACAGCAACAACATGATAGGTAACATCTTTTCTATTCAGTCAACGGGCAGCACCTTCACAAGCGAAACATCTGGGACGATTATCATCTCCAGCACAGGTGGAACGATCAACAATTCTGTAGATAGTTCCATCATCGCGTCAGAAAACAGCTCCATTATCGGCACTCCCCAGGAGGCTCGATTCAGTACAATTGTAGCGTCTAGGGCGTGTATAATTGACCATGATAATGGGGATAGTGATTTCATTGCCGCCAGCATTTCGAGCAGTATAAACAGTTTTGGTGCGCAAATCGATGATTCAACAAGAAATGCAATCATTGCGTCAAGCCAGTCAAACATACTTGGTGGGATTTTAAATGGATCTATTATCGCCTCCAACAACTGCATCATTGGACTCAGCGGTGGTACTTATCAATTTCAAAGCATCATTGGCTGCGATGACTGCCAACTCAATGACACCTCAGGGACAACTCTGAGGGCGGTCATCCTCGCCTCCACTGGCATTGACAGCAATACCATTGGATTCAACAATGTTGTGTTTGGTGGCGTCACCACGCGAAACTGGCTCCTCAACAGCAACACCGGTGAACTCATGGGCTCCGCCTTTACCGTCGCCAATCCAGTCCCGGATTACGCCGAATATTTCGAGAACCATGTAAAGGGGAACGCCATTCCATACGGCACGCTTGTGGCACTGGAGGGGGATAAGGTTCGCGTGGCCACAGCCTCTGATGCTGCCGGTGATATTTTGGGTGTTGTGTCATCAAACCCCGCCTTGAAAGCGGGTGGGTGTGAACTGCACTGGCAGGGCGCGCACCTCCGGAATGATTGGAACCAGCTGGTGTTTGAGGATGTGCCCGAGACATCGTGGCGCCCGGGACCGGGACAGACCGAGAGTGACCGTCCCACCAATCGCCAGCCAAAAATCAACCCGGATTACAAACCGAATGAGTCGGTGTATGTGGATCGAGGGAAGCGGCCGAAGGAATGGACGTGTGTAGGTATGCTGGGGCAGATCCTGACGCGCGTGGACGACACGGTGAGTGCAATGGACTATGTAGCACCTGGGACTGTAGGCGTAAGCACCAAGAGTCTGACGCGCACAAAAGTGCGTTGCATGCGGCTGCACCGCAGCAATCTGGAGGAGGGAGGAAAAACGTACAATATTGCGCTGTGTTTATTGAACTGAATGAATAAAATGGGGTTGTTGTTTTATTCACCTAAAACGTGTGCCACTCATTCCAAACAAACCAGCCTCCGACCAGGAAGCCGCTCCACGCACACCCAGTCATAAAGCCGCGCCAGATTCGAAACTCAAATCGATTGCACAGCAGTTTGCTCCAAGATATGAACTCAGATTGATCAAAGATCATTTTCCAAGTTGGAAACGACGGCTGATGTAACACGGTGGAGGTTGTGTATAAACGGGAGATTATGACTGCTCGAAAAAGCAAGTTGGCCAACATGGACCCAATCCAGTAAGCAAATAATGGGATGGCAGCCGAGACAAAGAGTTTTAGGAAGAAGTGCATGTTGTGCAGATGCAGCGCGAACGAACGCACAAGCTTTTATTCAAAAATGGTTCAGTGAAAAGAAAGTAGTTCACTTTGGTGTTCGCACACAGCTGAACAAGCGGAAAATCATGTGCTTCAGCTTGACGAAAATACTGGGACTATCAGGCGTGTGATGCTGGCCTCTGGTTGTGCTCATGCTGAAGCAATTGACCAAGGACACAAATGTTTTTTATTCCACAAAAACGCACACCTCTTACACAATGTGCGAGCGCGCGGCAAAGTAGTCGGGGCTGGGGAAGTAGAAGCTGGGTCCGGGCGAGGCGCCAATTGGCACGTTGCTGGGGTTGGGGTCGACAATGGGCGGCGCGCGCAGGTCAGACGTGCCCCCAAAAATCTTTTGGTACCGCGTGTTTGACACCACAGTGTCGTAATCAGCCGCAGCATCTAGGATGGCCACGGAACTCAGCCCCAGATCAATGGCCCCATAATCCTTGAACGGGTTTACCTTGTACGAGTTCACCCGGTCGGTTGCCACGCCCAGCATGTTCACTTCCAGCGGGTCGTTGGATGGAACGCCGGCGCCGATGATGGTTTTGGGTGCGTTGCGGGGATCGCCCACGCGCACCAAGTCCTGTGTCTTCACAATGTAGCGCGGGTACTTGAACGCAGGATCCTCGTCGTACGAGTTGAGACTGCCGGGCATCAGGGGGCGAAAGTTTTCATCGCCGGGCACCAGCACCTGCGCCGCGGTGAGCTTTTGGCCGGGCATGCTCCCCGGCGCCTCCTTCTGAATCAGCCCGTTGTAGGGTTCCTGCACGTAAAGCTCGTCGGTTGCGCCTTGCATGCTCATGCGCCGGCGGTACATTTGCACTGCGATGCCGACCAAAATAATGGCCACGATGACAACACCCAAGTTCATGCTTGAAAAAGTATCTGTTGTTTACAGTGAGCAATCTTTTTTTCCCAAGCGGGTGGTTTTTGTTATAGCACTGATATTTTTTTCTGGACAGCCAAAAATTTTTTTGGTCAGTCGTAGATGTGACTGAAAAAAGTGTCGGTGCCCTCGGGTACATTGGGCGGCACGAGCATGCGCGTGGGCACCAGGTGGCGCGTGTCCAGCACATTAATGTGCAAATCCCGATCAATGGCCTTGCGGTAATCTTCGTTTGGCAGGTCAAAGTACGTGCCGGTGGGCTGCCCCCGCACATACGCCTGGTAGTGGTCATGCAAGTAGTGGGTGTGCACACGCGGGTCTGCCTGCTGATTAATAAATGCCATGTTGCTTGCTTTACAAAAGAGCTGCATTGTTTTTATTTTGCACTGGGTCAGTTGACAAGAGCAAACGCGCTGATCAACCGGCAAGTCAACTTAACAAGAATTGTTGCACCGGAGCCAGCGCCAATCGTTAGCAACAACAGGCACACGACATTCAGGATTTGCAGACAATCAACAAAACGACTCGATGCTTTTTGTCCACGTCCCGCTTCACCAAATACAAAATGTGCAGTCAGTGGGAAACATGGAAGACCAAGCAACAGGTAAGCGCCGCTGGTCATCAAGTGGATCATGTTGCCGTTGCCAGGAAAGGTTGCACACAGCCAAATGTTGGCAGGAATGCTCAGAATTGCCGACCAAAAGAATGTTTCTCTAAACATTTGCAAATGCGGTCTGGGAAAAAGCGTGGTGCTTATATTCAAAAGTCAATGAGATTCAGTGAACAGAGATGATTCTTCTGGGTAAAAAGCTGAATGAAAAGGCCATTCAGTGAGCAATTCCGTTCTTCCACAACCCCAGGTTCCACACACAAAGAGTCGTGATGGACAGAACGTGAAAAGTGAGGGCAGCCAGGATCGTGCTTGCACAGCCAAGGCCAATCGTCAGAAGCAAAGCAGCAGGACAAAATGTCGTGTCAAACAAAACAGCATGCCACTCCTTTGTGTTTTCCCGACGGAGCGATCGAGCGCCAAAAACAAGGGAAACAAGCTTGGGTAACGAAGTCACACCAATCAAAAGACAAACTCCGGTCCCGGCCAAGTGAAGCTGAGGCAGCCAAATTCTGGCGGGTATGCTCAGAATTACGGAACCAAAGAATGCTTTTCGAAACATTTGCAACAAAGAAATGATAAACAAGGGGCTCGCTTTTATTGAAGTCAATGGATGGATTCAGTGAACATGACCAGATGCGTTCATCAGCTCCTCGCCCCAATCTTCGGCATCTGCGATTAAGTTAATGACGGTCATGACAGCACGCTTGAAATGCAGGTTGCGCTCGTAACTCCAGTCCATGGCGGCTTGAATCTGGTCGAGCTTTACGTGGACAAAGTCGGTTTTGAACGCCGCCCATTCGATGGTGATTTCTTCCAAATCTGTGATGAACTGCTCCGGATTTCCCCTTCGCCGGGAACACACGTGCGCCGCATGGTGTTCAATGTATGAAGTTTCAGGAAAAGCGTGGCCGACGCGCAGCCTTGAGAAGAGAGAGTCGGCGATGATGCGGCGGTGTCGTTCTTTGTACTTGACCATCCACCACTTGTCGAGTCTTGTGCACAATTTTCGAAACTCGACGAGCACTTGTTTGATCACTGGCTGGTCGCATGTGTAAAACCCGTTCTCAGATTTGCGCAAGCACCCAAACCCCTTCAGAACAATGACCATGTAATCATATATGTCGTCATGCCCCGCGCGATGTTTTCGGGGCTTCATATGCCTCAGCAGACAGGAAAGGATGAGAGGAGCGTGTATTTATTTTCAAAAAGAGATTCGGTGAATAAAAACATTGTGGTCGGGAGGTTCAACAAAGACTGACATCAATTTCCGCATCCTCGAAATTGTCCTGGTCATCAAAGATGTGCATGGAGCGTGCGGTGGCGCGAATGGAGTGCATGAAATTGCCCTTGTTTGTGGCGCTGGCGGGGTTGAGGATGGGCACACGATCAATGGTGAAGCCAATGGAAACAAACTTGTTCAGCGGCTCCTTTTTGTTGGGATTGTTTGGAATGAACGGCTCGCTCAGGTCCTCAATCTTGTACTTGGCCCCCGAGCTGGAGGTGATGTTCAAGTGATTGCCAAACACGGAGAAAGCCACGGTGGCGGGGAACCCGCGAGGCGGATCCACTGCATCGTCGTACTTGGAGCTGACAAAGGGGCGCATCCGCAGGCCTGCCTTTTCCAGAGTGAAGTGCGCCGGATACGCTTTCATGTTGAACAATTGCTTGACCACGCTCTCCTGCATTTCCAGCAGTTTGTCATGCGACAGGCACGCGTTCTTCGTGCCCTCTTTCGCGTTGTCTGGGATGGGTGTGCCTTTCACGCGGTGCGCCGGGTCGTTTTTGTTGTCACGCACATCCAACAATGCGGCGCGCAGCGTGTGTCCCGTCACCTTCCCGGTTTTGTTGTGGATGTTGGTGGTGGGATTAAACTTCATGTACCACTTGGGTGACTGGATGAGAGGCACGCGCCTGCACCCAGGCGTGAAGCCGTAGCGTGACTCAAAGTACTCGTTCCCTTCTTTTTTGGGCAAAACTTCAAACTTTGACATGTCCATGTCCAACAGCCGCACATTTTCCGGCTTGGCCCTTGCTGGCGCGTTGTCTTCGTCGGCAATGGCAGCAGGTGCGACTGCCGAGGGCGCGTCCCGCCCTGTGGACTGGGGGGTGGTCGTGCTCTCGCTTTGCTGCACGTCTTGCATGAGCCGGTCCAGACCGTCAGCAGCAGTCACATGTTGGGTGAAGACTTGCATGGGCGGGACGCTGGCTGGGGGGCTGGGGCAGTGACGTTTTGGCGACGGCGGAAAATCAAAAGGAGCGGACATTGAGAATGCGAGAATAAGAGTTTTGGAACAATTTGGGAAAGTGTGAAAAGGAAAAGGGTTTGATGTATTGCATGGTAAAAAACTAAAAATGCGGCACAAACGCAAAAACAATGTACAAGAAGAAAGAAAAAGCAAACAGGGAGGAAGGACATTAAATTTCAGAGGATGGAGTGGGCGGGTTGCCAGTTGCCGAGTCATCATGGTCTGAGAACGACTCCACACCCGAATCCTCGTCGTTGGCGCGTTCGGAGGGTGATGATGAGGAAGAGCAAGCCGGCGGCACTGACTGCTGGTTTGAAGCAGTGATGTCCAAGGTGATTTTTAACTTTGGTTCCTGCGTGTACCTTTTGAATTGTGGATGAGAGCCAAACCACGACAGCTCTGCAAACTGCTGCTCAGCCAATTTTGTGTCATGGGGCAAGCCCGCATAAATTCGATTCACGCTCTTGCTGAACAACTCGGTCACTGGGAGATTGGTGCCTGGGGGCGGAGCGATAACAATGCTGGGACAATGCCAGAGACCATGCTGCGCCAAGAAAAGCTGAAGGCCGATGACAATTTGGCGGTTGTCTTTGAATGTGGCTTGCATTTCCTTGCGGTGCGCTGGTGTGCTCATGGCGTTGACTTCTTGTTGGATGCTTTTCCCAAACAAATCCAGCCCCGATTTGTTTGCCAAGCCCGTGGTCAACAACTCGTCCAGCAGCGCAGTTCCCGTGCCAGCTCCGCCCTTTGGACTCTTCTTGATGCAGCCGTTCATTTGAGCCAGAAAGATGAAAAATAAACTGGCGGGCATGACGAACATGAGATGCGCGGCATGCACCGTTGGAGACCGGCCGAGCGGGAGCAACCGAAGCAGTTCGGGCCGACACATGCTTTTCAACATTGCAAAAGTCAGACTGTGCATGTTGTGATCCAGGTCGGAGGGGAAGAACACGGGTTGATCCAAGAACAGCGGCTTCAGCTCCTCCAAATTCTCCGCACTGCATCGTGAAGGCAGCAAGTGGCAGAAAAGAGACTGCAAAAGGTAGTAAGCAGCGCGGACAGTGGAAAGCACGATGTAGGCGTGGTTATTTGCGTCGTCGACCACCACAAGTGGGGAGGAAAACACGTCCAAAAATGGGTTGGGCTTGCCAGATTTTATGAGCTCCTTCACAACCTGGTTGATGTACCAATGCAGGCGAATCACGGCAAAGAGCTGTTGCCACGGCAACATGTTCTCGGGCGGCTCACAGTTGTGTTGAATGCCTCGCACCAGGTTGTGAAATGTGACATAGCTGCTGTTCTGCTGCTCTGGCTCGGCATCCGGTGGAAGAAGATGACCGTATTTCCCGGCAAAGGAAGGAAGGTGGGTGGCCCACTCGCGGTTGCGCTCCTCCAACAACCGCTGTGTCAATTGACTCATTCGCACGTCGAACTTCTTGTAAACCTTGTCGTTGCGACAGCACAACATGAGCAGGGGGTGAACGCCAACCTGGAGGGCAGCCTTTTTACGGACGATTTTGACATTGGATTGCCGCAAATTGCTTCGCCCCTGCCGCCTTCTTTGCTCCACCTTTCGTTTTTTGCTGGCTGGCTCCTCGCACTCGCTTTCTTCCTCTTCTTCCTCCTCCTCCTCCTCATCCTCCTCTTCTTCATCATCATCCGAGGCGTCCATTTCCAGCTCTGCGGGTGCCGGCTGCGCAGCCCGCTTGCGTTTTTTTGATTCAGTTGAAGTCAAGGCTTGGCTGAGTTTCGTGATCGAAGTGTGCAGGTCACCCATTCTCCGTTTCAGCGGGGTCACATGTCTTTTCACACTGTCTTCAATCAAACCGGTGGTTGCACGGGTGGTTCCCTCTGCGGTGGTTGCAGCCGACCTGACACCCTTTGAGTAGTCAAGCATTTGTTTTTCCTTGAGTCTCCACAGCTTTTCTTGAGCTCTGACATAATCGTCCCGCATTTGGGCCATGGCCCCCGGCACTTCACCCATGGTTGTCGGGGTTGTCATCATCACTTGCTGGATGCGCTCGTTGATTGCACGAGTTGTTTCATCGCTCCACTGGAATCCGGATTTTTGCAATTGAGACAGAGTCATGAGCATGTTTTGCGGGCCGTCAAGCGCGCTTTTCAAAGTTTGCAGCATCATTATTTCCTGAGGATTTGAAAACGAATGTGTGGAAACCAGGCTTTGGTTGTTGGCGGTATCAGGCAACACGCGCTCCGCAATTTCCATATCACAATCACTTGAAGCCATGACAGCGGTGGTGGTACAAGTCAAGGTTGGGTCCGTGTCCGCCATGGTGTCTGGAAAATGAATGCGCAACTGGGGGTTAATGCGCTTGCTTTGTGCGCCGGGTTCGGTGAACTTGCACCGCGCATCATCTGCAATTTTTCAACACTCGAGCTCAAAAGCTGAATAAAATTTCCTTTTTTAGTAATATTTCACTGAATTCACCTCACTCTGCCCCCTCTTCCTCCTCTTCTCCCTCCGGCATGCAGTTGGTGACGTAGTGATAGCTGAATGAAATGGGAAAGTAGAGGATGAGCGCCAGCACGATGGAGTGCGTCCAGTTTGGGACAAGCTCGTTGCTCTCCTCATCCAGCTCTTCTGGCAGCACCAGAAACGCAAACACGAGCAACAGCGTGAGGAATATCATCCAGTTGGCCAGCGAGCAGGGGTACAGAGTTTTGATCAGGCACTGCATTTTTTGCTTGCGTGGACTGGGTTCGCCCGCCGCTCGGCCGGGGCAGCCACCGCTGCGGCTGGTCATGCTTTCCATAACGAACATCTCCCCCGCGGGCGCGCCGCCCTCCTCTCCTTCCTCGTTGTCGGTGTCCATACCACCGTTTGGCGGCGGCGCTGCTGCGCTGCGAATAAACCGGAATGTTCGAGGTCGACTGCTCATTGCTTTCTTTCTTCCCAAGAAGGCAATAAAATATTTTTACACGTTCAGCATGCAGCGCAGCGTGGTGGAAAACAGGAGGTAGGCAATGGCGCCCACCACCGCGCCCCAGAACCAGTTGTAGCAATCGTTGCCGGTGTACGGAATGACAAGCAGTGTTAACAGCACAATCAGCCCGAGCAAAACACCCACGTTAACCACGTTCACAGTCAGAGCACGGCGCAGCGCCTCTGAAAAGGAGAGGTTGCACAGCGTGTTTTCTAGGCGCGTGAACCACGACGCCTGGCCAAACCCTGTGCTTTCCAGGTTGAGGTTGAGCGTGGGTTCGGCAATGCCGCTGTACAGCGCCTCGCCGGGCTTGTCCAGCAACGCCGCCGGCCCAGCAGGTGCCTTGGCGCGGGCATAGTTATAATTGTACCTGTATGGATTTGGGGGCTTGTAGCCGCCATACCTGTATGGATTTGGGGGCTTGTAGCCGCCATACCTGTATGGATTTGGGGGCTTGTAGCCGCCATACCTGTATGGAGCGGGAGGAATAATGAACGTTTCATTGATTCCCAGCCCCGCCTGATCTCCGTACAAACTCATGCCAGGCAAAACGTTTTTACATGACTGCATTTTATTTTTCTATGGGAAATGAAAGAAGAGGAACAAAGAAAGGGAACGAAATCATTAATTCACTCGAGCTCGCTTGCGCGGGTTTTGCTTCAGAATTTTACAGTTGTTGGGTATGTCCTCGTTGCGCACGCCAACTGCCGGAGGAAACGGAAGCTGCAGCTTGAATTCGCCGGAATGCATCTGGGACGAAAAGCGCACGTGCCCCAGCGGATGCGGGCCCAGCAAATCGCTCAACAGCATGGGTTTGAGAGCCTGTGCGGGTGCCGGGCCTGATCCCGCGGCGCCGTCGGTGGGCGGGTTTGAAACCGACGCTCGACCTCCACCGCCGCCAGCCAGCGCCTTAAAGTTGCACATGCTCATGCCCAGCACCACGTGCAGCTCGTTTTTCAGTTTGTAGCCCAGGTTTTCCAGCGTGGTGAACTGCAGCTTCAGGCGCTGGAACAGCTCCATGGCGCTGGTGTCGTTGCGAGACAGCATGGCGGCCTTGTCTTTCATGGTGATGCGCTTGCGCGTGGCCCACACCGAGTAGTTGGTGTTGAACGTGTCCAGCGGCGTGCAAAACGCGTTGAACAAGTAGAAAAACACGCGCTGCTTGATGGGCAGCGGACACGCGCACGTGTGCCCCCGCATGAACTGGAACGCCAGGTTGAGCGTGTTGAAAAACTCGGACTTGAAGTGCAGCGCATCGCGCGGTTCGTCAAACAGCACTTCCGCCGAGTGCTTCCACAGCTCAATCAAGCCGTTGGGCTTGCGCAGCTCTGCCAGCGAGGGGCGGGACCAGCTGTAGCCGCGCAGCTTCAGCGCGCAGTCGTCGTGAATGCTGCACATGTCCAGCAGTTCATGCGGCACAGGTGGCAGCTGGAACACGGACGGAATGGCGGCGTGCGCGTCGTGAAACTCGGTTTCATCGCTGTCGGCGCTGATATCGTGGGTGAGTTCGATGTACGCGCGCACCAGAAACGGCACAATGCCCGCCTGAACCAAAAAGCCGTTCAGGTTCCACACCTCAAGGTTTTGGCAGGGCAGGATGTTTTTCAGCTGCTCCGTGTCCAGCGCGCTCTGGAACAGATACAGGTTCTTGTTGTTGGACAGCAGCTTGGGCTTGCGGTACGACAAGCAGGCCAGGTGCAGCATGCCCGTCATCTTGCTCTCCGTCACAAAGTCGTACAGCGGGTTGATCTTCATTTTCACGGTCTTCATGCTGTGCTTGAAGTAGGAGGGCAGCAGCGGGTGCGAGTCCAGCTTGGACTTGCCAAAGTACACGATGGCCCACTTGTACATGATGGCAGCTTTCACCAGCATGGCCGGCACTTCCTGCTCCAGCGCGCGCTCAAAGCCCGACAGCTTCTCCGTGATGATGTTGTTAAAGTGGAACACCAGGAAGCGGCGCGGGATGGCGCCTGACGTGTCGGTAAAGCTGGGGAACACGTTGCCGGACATGATGATGTGGCACACCCATTTTTTGAGGTTAAGCGGCGTCTTATTTTTGGGCTCGACCATGGTGCGCTCCCCGGAAATCATTTGCTGCAGCACCGCTTGTGCGCCCGTCCACGTCTCGCCCACATCGCCCACCATGGCAATGAACTTGCCCAGCAGGTTGGAGCCCCAAAAGTCGTTGCGCGCGGAGCTGGTCAACGAGCCCACATACTTTTGGTCAAAAATGTGGTCAATCAGCACCATGAGCGAGCTCTTGCCCGTGCCGGCGATGCCCTCAAAGTACGTGGTCATCTGCCACTGGTCCAGCTTGTTGATGTCGTACAGCAGCCGGCCCACAAACACGAACCACATCACCAGCACGCCGGGCGGCAGGTCCTGGTCCGCAAACACCTTGTCAATGTTGGGCGTGTGGATTTCCAGAAAGGACGCGGGCATGCAGCCCCAGAGCTCGCGGCTCATCACGCCGTCCACGTCCACCGTGCTGTACTTGTAAAAGTCCATGGTCGTCTTCACGGTGGACACCTGCACCGGGTCCCGCTCAGTGACTTGTTTGTTCACGGGGCACAGTTCACCCATGTTGCAGCGAACCGGCTTTCCTTCCACGTCCAGTTTATAGTGATGCGCCCAGCGGTGGAACGACGTGAGCATGCTAAACCACTTGTGGTACGGACTGCGGCCGCTGGTGTACTGCGTCATGCGCTGCTGCAGCTGTTTGCGGAACTGATTGGAGGTCAGCATGTAGCTGTTAAAAAAGTCGAGCGTGTTCGCCCGCGCCTGCTCGTACTCGGCACTTTTTTCCTCGTGCACCAAGCCCAGGCGCGCCATCACGGTCTGCGCTGCCAGCGCCGCATTCAGCCGCGGGCTCACGTCCTGCAAGTGCAGCTGCCAGCCCTCCCGGAACATGGCGTTTTGGCCGTACACCTTGGCCGTGAAAAAGCGGGCGGTGCACATGCGCTCCGTGCTGGTGAACGGCTGGTTGGCAGGGTGCGTCACGTCGTACTCGTCCCCGTCAGCGAGCGCCTCATCCACTGGCGGCATGTTGTACAGCTCCTGCACCTCGCGCACATTGTCAAAACAGTAGAAGCGCATGGTGTACGCATCGAACACGCCGTTCTCAAAGCTGAACGCACTGCGGCGCACAAAGATGACGGGCGTCTGCTCGTTGCGCAGCTCCAGCTCCTTCTCCAGCCGGGCTTGGTAGCGCCCCTTCACCAGCTGCCACAGCTGCATGTTTTCCTTGAGCGTGACGTGCTGCTCAATAAAGCCGGCGATGGTGCTCACTTCCGTCCAGAAGAAAGTGGGCTGGTTGCGCTCGTTCACCAGCTCGGAGCACACCATGTGGTCGGCGTTCAGCCGGTTACCCCAGCGGATGAGCAGCTCGCACAGCGCCATGAACGCAAACTGGTAGTCCGAGTACTTGACGTGCCACTCCACGGAGATGATGTTGGTGTCAGCGCGCTTGCCCATGCGAAAGCCCTGCCACGACTTTAGGCTGTGCGTCAGGTTGTAGCCCATGCCGATAAAGTCATTGATGAGCAGCATGGCTTCCCACGCGCGGTACAGCACGCCGGTTTCCCGGTCTTCCAGCACATACGCGTTCATCAAGCCCTTCACGAACAGCGAGTATTGGATGCACTGAAAGTGGAGCTGCAGCATCTTGCGGCGGCCGATGAGGAATGCGTCGTCCAGGGCTTGCAGCTGCTCACACGCTTGCGCTTCGTCGTACACGTTGATGCCGTACAGGCGCAGGTACGCATTCTGCGCATGCAGCTGCTTTCCCAATCCCTCGCTGACAGGGAACGCGCCGTCCCGCCACTTTTCATGCACAACGGACTGTGCGCCGACCTGCCGCAGGGTGGGCTTGGTTGGGTCGTCGTCCTCGGCACTGAAAAAGGTGTCAAACTCGGGGTCGGCTTCCTGGTCCGAGTCGCCCTCCGCTTCAGTCTCGCTCTTCAGCAGGAAGCGGCTGCAGCAGGCGTGGTTCTGTGCCGGCATGATTTCCCGCAGGTACTGATGCATTTGTTGAAACGGCTGGTACGCCTCCAGCTCGGTTTGCATGTGCTGGTAAAACAGGTGCAGCGGGAAGGGAAATGTAAACTCGCATCCGCGGTAATTCAGCGTGCTGCCCTGGAAGCTCATGTCTTCCTGGTGCACTTCGTTGGTGGCCCACGCCAGCCTGACATCCTCCCTTTTTTTGCGCCTGCCCTCTTGGCTTTCATCCTCCTCCTCCGCAGGCTGCAAGTCCGTCACATTGCGCACCGGCTGCCTTGGCAGGGCCATGCGCTCCAAATTCGTGCTCAAGTCCTGCTCTTGCTCTTTGCTCAGCTGCCGCCGGTTGCGCCGGTTCTGGCATCCAGCTTGTTCCGCGCGTTCACGCAGGTTGTGCACGTACATGTTATCAAAATCCACCATGTTTTGCACCAGCTGAATGTCATCTTCTTCGCCGGAATCGTATAGCACCTCCTGCGCATCAGGTAACATAAAACGAGCGTCTGATTT
>Ga0326597_10000303_pt1 | contig 92989 bp, 87 predicted proteins | sample RVTome_12_FD_203789 | JGI IMG/M metagenome (GOLD analysis project Ga0326597, IMG submission 203789) | Soil microbial communities from uranium-contaminated site in the Upper Colorado River Basin, Wyoming, United States - RVT100D185 | ecosystem: Environmental > Terrestrial > Soil > Contaminated >...
ATGCCGTCGTTGTCGTCGTCGGTGTCGCAGGCGTCGCCCGCGGGGTCGGAGTTGGGCCAGGTGCGGTCGTCCTGGGTGGAGGGCGGCGTCTGGTCGGTGAAGTTGCTGTCGCTGTGCTCCTGCCCGGGATTCGCCGCCAGCGGGCAGTTGTCGGACGCGTTCGGAACGCCGTCGCCGTCGGGGTCGTCGGGGTCGACGGCTGGCTGGCCCGTCTTCTTGGCCGAGCAGTCGACCTTTGAAGCCACCGGGATATCTGTGCCGTCGGGGATGTTCACCGGGACGTCGGTCGCGTAGCAATACTCGTTGCCGCTGAGCGTGACCGCCCACGTGTCGATGTAACCGGCGTCGGCCGCGAAATTGTCGGCGGCGGAGAGGTACCAGGGCTGACCAACGGTCGGAGGGAAGAAGGCTGCGCAGGCGCTGGAGGCGATGCTGATGTACCCCATCAGGTCATCGGCGCCGCCGCCGGAGTGGTCCCAAATCAACTCGTCGCAGACCGGGGAGGTCGTCGAACCGACCTTTAGGTGGATCTCGAGGTCACCGACGAATGTGTGCCTGATGCGAAGGAAGTAGTACGGGAAGTCTGACGCGGTGCCGGTGGAGTTAAGGCCGCGGGCGGCGAAGACGGAGTTGATGGTCGTGGCGTGCAAGCCGCCGTAGAGGTCGATGTCGGCCTGCCGGATGGACGCCGCCGCCTCGTTGAAGGTGGCCAGCGGGCTGAGGTAGAACTGGCCATCTAGGACGAGGCGCAACACCAGGTCTCGCGCCGCCTGGTCGTCGCCGAGGGCTTCGGCGAGGTCCCACAGCGCGCCGCCCCACAGCAGGCCGCCGCAATGGACCTCCTCACTGCCGAACGGCGGCACATCCGGGCACGCTTCGAAGTCTGCCGGGTACACGTTTGTGTTGTCCATTGTGCGGAGGCAGTCTTCCCCGCCGTACAGCTCGTTCAATGCCCATCCACCGACGCAGGGGTCGCCGAACATCGCGCCGGTGATGAAGTCCCCCCAGCCCTCGCCGATCGACCCCGTCTGCTCGACCGCGAGCGGGTTGCTGCTGAAGCCCCAGCCCGGCGTGACGGCATCCTGCAACGCGTGGCCGTATTCGTGCACGATGACGTCGCCGTCCTCCCCGGTGTCCGAGGAGCAGTTCGCGACGTCCCCGTCCATGAAGAAGATCCCACGGTTGAACGGGTCGTAGAAGGCGTTGCACTCGGGGGCCCAGTGGGCGTGCGCCGGGATCGGGCTCGCCAGGACCGAGGAGTTGCCGGTGAAGCCCAGCGCCTGGAGCTTCCGCTGCGTCAGGTCCACGTAGTAGTAGACCATCACCTCTTCGAAACGGTCGTCGTTGCAGCCGTAGTCGTAGACGCGCGTGGCTTCGTTGGCCTGGCCCGCCGCGTGGTAGCCGGCAGGGAGGCCCGGTGCGGTGAGGTCGGCGTACAGGCCCTTGAGCTTGTTCTGGGCGGGCGCGATCCCCAGGAGCGTGACCGATGTCCGCTCCGGGGCCAGGGCCGTGGCATTCGGCGGCGTATCACAATTGGATGGAGGAGGGATGGTGAAGCCCGAGCTCTCCGCCGGGTTCGGATGGAAGACCTGTCCAGAATCGAAGGCCATGACGTTGTTGAACGAGATCGTCTCGCCCGTTAGGGCGTCGATCGCCACGAGCCACGCCCCCAGCGGCTCCCTCGCGGAGATGCGCACTTCGTACGCGAGGCGCAGTTCCAGGCCCCGTGGCACGTACACGAGGCTGCTGCTCACCGACGCCATCGGCTGCCCGACGAGGCCGATGGCGTCGCCGGCGGCCTGTTCCGCCGTGGACTGCGAGACGGACGGCGCAGACGCCGAGGCGAAGGGAGCCGGATCGGGGTGGTGTTTGTCGATGGCGAGGCGGACCTGCTGGTCCTCCGGCTGCATGCTGAGGGTCGAGACGGCGCCGGCGATAGGAACGCCGTTGAGAGTCTGCTGGAGTCGGACATGGATAGCGCCCGGGCTTTCCTTGACGCTGACGAGCACCTCCTCGTCGGCCGAGGTCGCGGGTGCGAGGCCGCGCTGTGCGTCGGCGGCGGCGAGATGGGCCCGGGCGACGGCGACGGGGTCCCAGTCGGGCTGTTGCGCGGCGGAATCGGACTGCCACAGCATCGTGGATACGGCGAGAAGCACTGGCAACAGGATGGCCGCGGCGACGGACTTCTTGAAGGGGGTGGATGCGATCAATGCCCGTCCTGGGTGAACTCTGGTGTGAGCAGGGCCAAATGTTATGGCATAGCCACAGATCGGTCAACAGGATGCGCCATTTCACGCGGCTGCCAACAAACACAGAACGCGGGCTGCCAGCGGCCGTTGCTTGACGCGCTATCGGCGCATGGTAGGATCCTCAGGGTCGTGCTAGGCGGGGAGCCAGCGGTGCCCTGTACCCGCAAGCCGCTATAGCGGGGCTGAATTCCTGCTCGAGGTCACGGTACCTGGACACGGGCGGTGCCGAGCGGCGTTGAGGGCCTGGTCCTGCGCGGCGGAGCGCTGTGAACCCCGTCAGATCCGGAAGGAAGCAGCGGTAAGCAGTTAGTTCCGGGTGCCGCAGGGTTACCGGGCCGGAGCTAGTTAGCGTCGCTACGCCCAAGGGCCTGATCGACAGCAGGTGCACGACCTTACTTCTTCTTTCTACGCGCCGTCCGGGTGGCGGACGGCGCGGGCTGCGGTAAAACGAGGCCCGCGGTTGGGAGTAGCGTAGGAGGCCGCTTGCCGAGAGGGCGGGCGTCCGGCCGCCCCGGCGGTCTGACGCGACTGCTGCACGACGCGGGACGGCACCACCTGTTCTTCGATAACAGGCGGCGCCGTCATCTCGCCGTCCTTGCCGTGCTCGTGGTGGTCAGCGCCTTCGCATTCATCGCGATCCGGCCCCGGACGGTGCGTGTCGTGGCCGATGGGCGCGAGCTTGAGATCCAGACCCGGCAGTCCAGCGATGAGGCCGTCCTGCGCCAGGCGGGCGTCGGCCTCGACGAGGGCGATCGCGTCTTCATCGCCGAGACACCGGGCGCGCGTGTCCTCATGGTGGACCGGGCGCGAGACGTGCGCATCGTCGCCGATGGCCAGACCTACGTCCTGAGGACGGCTGTGGACACTATCGTCGAGGCGCTGGACGAGGTTGATATCGTCCTTCAACAGCGCGACAGCGTGATGCAGAACGGCGTGCTGGTGTCCGAGAACGCTCCCATCGACCCGCCAATCTTGCTGGCCTCAAGCTCGCGCCGGCAGCTCGCCGGGGACGACGCACCGATCGACATCGAAGTCCGTCGCGCCATGCCGTTCGTGATCGTGGATGGCGACCGGGAGGTCGTCTCGATGTCGAGTCGCCAGACCATCGCGCAAGCGCTCAGGGAGGCTGGCGTCGTGGTCGGGCCCGGCGACGTGGTGGTGCCGGACATGCAGGCGCCGCTCGAGATCGACACGCGGATCGAGGTGCGGCACGCGCACCCGGTGACCATCGCGCTGCCGGACGGCCACCGCGTTGTGTATACGCTGGCCCTCACGGTACGCGAAGTGCTGGACGAAGAGGGCATCGTGCTCCCGGCGGGGGCGTTTGTGGACCCGTCGTTCGAGACGGCCATCACGTCGGACATGAGCGTGCGTGTGGTGCAACTCGGGTCGTCGAACGACGTGGCCTACGAGTACATCGAGAGCAGCACCGTGTACCAGTCCGATGCCAGCCTTGCGCCGGGCGAGACCCGCACGGTTCCGGGTCGCGACGGTGTGAGAATTCGGCGCTACGATGTGAGCTACGTCGACGGCATGGAGGTTGGGCGAGAGCTGATCGAGGACAAGCTCGACCCGGAGCCGGTGGATACGGTCATCTACTACCCGACGCGGACGGGCCGGAGCGACTCCGCGCCGGATTCCGCCTCGGGCGACGTAACGAAGACGCTTCGGGTCTACGCGACGGCGTACAACGCGGCGAGCGCCGGACGGTCTCCGGACGACCCGAACTACGGCGTGACGGCGAGCGGAGCCATCGTGACCTACGGCATCGTGGCCGTGGATCCGGAGATCATCCCGCTGGGGACGAGAATGTTCATCCCCGGCTACGGCTATGCTGTCGCGGGCGATACCGGGGGAGCGGTGAAGGGCTATATCATCGACCTGGGGTTCCCGGACGGAGTGGAGATTGACTGGGTCTCGAAGTGGCTCGACATCTACATCCTCGAATAGCGGAGCGCCCTTCCGGTTTCGCGCAAAGAAGCGCTTCGGTCAGCACTTCCTCTCCGACACGAATATCCTGACGAAGATCGTCGATGCGGCCGAGATTGCGCCGCATGAGTGCGCGATCGAAGTGGGGCCGGGGCTGGGTGCGCTGACCGCGATCCTGGCGGACCGCGCGCGCAAGGTGGTGGCCGTGGAGGTGGACCGCGATCTCGTCGCGGAGCTGCGGGGGCGGTTCGCGGGAACGGCAAATGTCGCGATCGTTGAACGCGATGTGCTCCAGGCGGCGCCATCGGAGCTGCTCCATGCGGGTGGAGCCTCTTCGCCCTACGTCGTCGTAGCGAACCTGCCGTACAACATCGCCGCGCCGACCCTGCGGCTGTTCCTCGAAGGAGACGTGAAGCCGCGGACGCTCGTGGTGATGGTGCAGCTAGAGGTGGCGGAGGCGATCTGCGCCCGGCCGCCGAAGATGGGACTGCTGAGCGTGGCGACCCAGGTTTACGGGGAGACGCGGTTGGTGATGAAGGTAGCCCCGGGGGCGTTCAGCCCGCCGCCGAAGGTGCAATCGGCCGTCGTGCGGATCGACGTGGCCGACGAGCCGAGGGTGGACGTGCCGCTGGAGGCGTTCTTCCGTATCGTGCGGGCAGGATTTGGAAACCCGCGAAAGATGCTCCGGAACAGCCTGTCGTTCGGATTGCATGTGAAGCAGGAGGTCGTCGACCAGGTGATGGCGGCGGCGGGAGTGGACGCCAACCTGCGCCCGCACGTCCTGACGCTGGATGAGTGGGCGGCCGTGACGCGCGCCTGGATATCGAAGGAGAGGTCATGACGCGGACGCTGCGTCTGATGGCACCGGCGAAGATCAACTGGTCGCTGGAGGTGTTGCACGCTCGGCCGGACGGCTATCACGAGATCCGCAGCGTGCTGCAGACCATCAACCTGTGTGACACCGTGACACTGACGGAGGCTTCGGAGATCACGCTGGACCTGACTGGGGAGCCGGACATGCTGGCGGGCAACCCGGTCGACCAGAACCTGGCGTATCGGGCAGCGTTGGCGCTGCGTGAGCGGGCAGGACTGCGAAAGGGCGCACACATCGTGCTGGAGAAGCGCATCGCCGTTGCCGCGGGCCTGGGTGGCGGCAGCAGTGACGCCGCGGCTGTGCTGCGGGGGTTGAACGAGCTGTGGAAGGCCGGCCAGCAGGAACTGAACCTGGTGGAGATCGCCGGCGAGATCGGATCGGATCCGCCGTTCTTCGTCGTGGGGGGCACGGCGATCGTGAGCGGGCGCGGCGATGCGGTCGAGGCGCTGCCCGACGCTGCCGCGCCGAGCATCATGCTGGCGATCCCGCGCGCCGGCGAGCGCGGCGAGAAGACTGCGCAGATGTTCGGCGCGCTGAAGCCGGAACACTATACAGACGGCGACGTCTCGATCGGCGTGCGCGAAACCGTCGAGGCCGGGCGAGTGATCCACGACGAGCTGCTGAACAACGTGTTCGAGCGTGTCACATCGAAGATACAGCCCGACGCCGAACGCGCGATGAACGCGCTGCGTTCCGACGGGTACGCCCCCCACCTTTGCGGGGCCGGTCCCTCGTTCTTCCTCCTGTACGGCGGCGGCGCAGACTTGGCCGACGTGCTGGCCCGGCGCATCCGCGAGACGGGGTTCGAGCCGCGGTCCGCGTACGCGCTGCGACGGGAGCAGGCGCTGCGCGTCGAGGAGTTGTAGGTGGCGGAGGTCTTCGCCGGGTTCGTGGTGGGTTTCGCCTTCTCGATCATCGTCGCACCCGTCGGCGCGATCATGCTCGTGCGTTCCAGCCGGGAGACCGGCCTTGCGCAGCGCTTCGCGCCCGAAGGAACGACCATCGTCGCGCTGACGATGGTCGTGCACTTCGGCGCGTTCCTGGTGCTGACGGCAGTGGGGATGGTTATGGGGCTGGCGCTGCATGGCATCGAGGCCCGGCGGCCGGCCGGCGGGCTGGGGAGTCCGAACTTTGCGTACACGGTGCTGGTAGTGGCGTTGGCGGCCGCGACGGCGATCCCAATGCTGTTGGCGCCGTGGCGGCGATTTGCGGTGGCGTCGACGGTGCTCGCGGCGGTGTTGTTCGGCTGGGCCGTGCCGTGGCTCGCGAAGGCGGGCTAGACAGCGAGCCAGCGTGTAGCATCGCCTCTCGCTACCATGCATGCCGATGCCCACGATCATCGACATGCACATCCACACGACGGCTGGTGCTTCGGATAGCGGCCTCGATCCTGAGGACCTGGCGGAGGAAGCAACGCAACGCGGCCTGACCGCAGTGAACATAACCGAGCACGACCGGCTATGGGATGCATACAAGCTCAACGACTATCGCCAGCGGCATGCAGGGTTGTTCGTGAACAACGGCATGGAAGTGTCGACGGACATGGGCCACATGATCGTCGTGGGGCTGAAACAGTACGTGCCAGGAATTCGGCACGCGGAGGAGCTTCGAAAGGTGCTGGACGACCTGGGCGGGTTCATGGCGGTGGCACACCCGTTTCGCCACTGGTTCGACCCGGTGTACTTCCGCAAGCAGGGCAAGGAACCGTTCACCATGACGCCCGAGCAAGCCGCGGAGCGGATGCCCGTCTTCCAGCTCGTCGACGCGATTGAGGCGCTCAATGGCGCGAACACGCCACGAGAGAACCTCTTCGCGCTACAGGTGGCGAAAGTGCTGGGGAAACCGGTGACGGGTGGCAGCGACGCGCACTCACGCTCCGGAATCGGCTTCTACTGCACGGTGCTGGAAAAGGATGTGTCGGCGCCGGAGGAGTTCCTGGAGGAACTGTGCGCTGGTCGTTTCCATGCCCACCATGGACTGTTGCAGGGAAAGCTGACGTACTTCACCGAGGACTCGCTGGAGGAAGCGGCGCCGGGGCTGGCGACGTAGCCCCCGACACATCCACATAACGCCATCTGTGGCGAACCCGGACGTGGTAGCATCTAGCACGGCGTGCGGGGCCTGAGCCCGGCCGCCGTCTAGAAACCTTCCTCCATGCAGTATGTCTCGCTGGATCTCGAGACGACCGGGCTGGATCCCGAAAACGACGAGATCATCGAAGTGGCGGCCATCCGGTTCGACGCGGACGGCGTCATCGACCGCTATCACACGCTGGTGAACCCGGAACGCAAGCTGGACTATCGCATCGCGCTGCTCACCGGCATCGACGAGCGCGAACTGGCCGCGGCGCCGCACTTCGGGTCGATCGCCCTGGAGATCGAGTCGTTCGTGGGGCTTGATCCCATTGTCGGACAGAACCCGACGTTCGACACGGGGTTCCTCGCCCGCAAGGGGCTGCAGCTCTTCGGGCCGACGTACGACACGCATGAGCTTGCGGGCCTGCTGCTGGGCGGGCTGCCGCAGAACTCGCTGGGCGGCATTGCGGATCATCTGGGGCTGGAGTTCACCGGACGGCACCGCGCGATGGCGGACGCCGATGCCGCGATGCGCGTGTTCCTGGCGCTACGGGAGCGGCTGGCGTCGTCGCCGCCGGAGTTGCTGGCCGAGGTCGAGCGCCTGAGCTCTATGAGCGACTGGACGCTGCGACACTTGCTGCGTGAAGTCGCACAGGAGCATCCGCGTGACCCCGGCGACGGCGAGCGCGAGGGGTTCGTGCATGGATTCGCGAAGGCCCCGGTGGCGATTGCCGATCCGGAGCCCCCGGCGACGAAGAGGATCGTCGTGGCAGCCGAAGAGGGCCCGCGGCTGTTGCGGTCGGCCGCCGCACGGGAGGCCCTGGTTGAGTACGAGGAGCGGCGCGAGCAGACGGTGATGGCGCGCGCCGTGGGCGAGACAATCGCGGAGGGGAACCGGCTGATCGTGGAGGCGGGGACCGGCGTCGGAAAGTCGCTGGCGTACCTGCTGCCATCGGCGTTGCATGCGGTGCGAAACAGCGCGCGGACGGTCATCTCGACGAACACGATCAACCTGCAGGAGCAACTTACAGGGCAGGACATCCCCATCGCTCGGCGGCTCCTGGCGTCGGCGGGGATCGACCCGGGGGCGGTGCGGACAACGCAGCTGAAGGGGCGAGCGAACTACCTCTGTCTTTTGAGATGGGCGGCGATGCTGCGGCTGGGTTCGCTTTCCTCGGAGGACGCCCGCATGCTCGTGCGTTTGTTGTTCTGGTTAGGCCAGACGGACACGGGCGACCGGGCGGAAATGAACCTGCGCCGCGAGGAAGAAGGCGCCTGGCGGCGGATCAGCGCGCAAGAGGGCGGTTGCCTCTCGATGCAGTGCGCGTACGTGCGCGACGGTTCGTGTTTCCTGCTACGGGCGCGGAAGCGGGCGGAGGCGGCGCACCTGATCGTCGTGAACCACGCGCTGTTGCTCTCGGACCTGACGACGGGCGGCAACGTCCTGCCGGAGTACAAGCACCTGGTCGTGGACGAGGCGCATCACCTGGAGGACCAGGCCACGCAGCAGTTCGGCTTCTCGGCCGGCGAGAGCGACCTGCTGGAGTGGCTGGACCACATCTTCACGCGCGCGGGCCGCGACCGGGAGGCTGGGCTGGTCTCTACGTTGTATACAACGGCGCGAGCGTCGCAGGGTGCGTTGCTCGCGTCGTCGCAACTGCAATCGCTCGCTCAGACGTTGTCGCAAGCGGTGACCCGCGCCCGCGATGCAGTGCCGGGGTTCTGGCGGGCGATTCAGGAGTTCGGGACGAACCACGGCAGCGGGCGCAACGACTACGACGAGCGCATTCCGATCAACCGCGGGATCCGGGTGCAGCCGGACTGGGGTGACATAGAGGCATCGTGGTTCGCGACGGAGGAGATGCTTTCTTCCGTGTGCGGCGTGCTGGAGGAGACGCAGGCGATGCTGACAGCCGCGAACCCGTCGGACCTGCACGACCGCGACTCCGTGATCGCCGAAGTGGCGGACCTGCTCGAGGACGGCCAGCGGCTGCGGGCGGGGCTCTCGCGCATCGTGGGCAAGAACGAACGCGACACCGTGTGCTGGCTGACGATGGGCCGGCGTGACGCCTCGGCCTCCCTGGCGAGCGCGCCGCTCTCCGTGGCGGAGACGCTGAAGAAGACGCTGTTCGAGCCGAAGGAGAGCGTGGTGCTGACGAGTGCGACGCTGAGCACGGAGGACAACTTCGACTATATCAAGAGCCGCCTGGGGTTCGAGGACTCGCGCGAGCTGCTGCTGGGATCGCCGTTCGACTACCAGAGCAGCACGCTGATGCTGGCACCGAGCGATATGCCCGAGCCAGAGCAGCACGGCTATCTGGCGTCGCTGCAGACGGCGCTCATCGAGATGGTGCGAGCGAGCGAGGGGCGGGCGCTGGTGCTGTTCACGTCGCACAGCGGGCTGCGGGCCGCGTACAACGGCATCAAGCAGCAGTTGGAGGAGCAGGAGATCCTGGTGCTGGGGCAGGGCATCGACGGGTCGCCGAAACAGTTGCTGTCCGTGCTGAAGGAGAACCAGCGGACGCTGGTGCTGGGTGCGGCGAGCTTCTGGGAGGGCGTAGACGTAACGGGGGAGGCGTTGTCGTTGCTAGTCATGGCGCGGCTGCCGTTCGCGGTACCGTCGGACCCTGTCTACCAGGCGCGGTCGGAGCTGTTCGACCAACCGTTCGAGCAGTTCGCGCTGCCGCAGGCGATCCTGCGATTCAAGCAGGGGTTCGGCCGGTTGATTCGCCGCAAGACGGACCGGGGCGTGATGGTCGTACTGGATCGCAGGCTGCGCAGCCGCCAGTACGGCGAGGCGTTTCTGCGATCGCTGCCCTCGTGCGAGCTGCGGGACGTGCCACTGCGCGACCTCGGCCCGGAGGTGTCGGCGTGGCTGGCGCGGCCGGCGCAGACCGCACCGTGACGGTGGGACTGCGGCCTCTCGTCGCGCCGGATGCGGCGTGGCTGGATGCGTGGCTGCCCGCCGTCGCGAAGGGTGTCGCCTATGAATACGGCGACGCGTCCCGGCTCAAGGAGCGCGCGCGAGTTGAGCGATCGCTCCGTCTGCGCATCATCACGCGCGATGGTGCGGATGTGGGCCTCGCCGTGTATCGCATCAGCGCGCCGCGCCGCGGAGCAGCGCTGTTCGAGTTGGTGGCAACGCCGGCCGAACACGCACGGCGAGGCGCGGGTATGACGGCGGCGGCGCTGGTGGAGGCGGAGATGCGGACGCGTGGCGCCCGCACGGTCTACGCACCAGCGGCCGAGATCCACGGCATCAGCATGTACTTCTGGATCCGCCTCGGCTATGCACCCATCCCGCGCTCCGAGTGGCCCTGCTACCGCGAGGGCATCGCCTGGCTCCGCCGCTCCCTCATCTAACCGGACCTACATGCGACAGCGTCAGAATCGCCTCAATCGAGATTCTGAAGCCTCTACGTATCCTCTGTGCCTCGTTGGTGAACTTCAAACAAACGGCAGGATCGCGCGGAGGCCGTCCAGGAAGTCCTGGCCGTAGTAGGCGATGAGGACGCCGCGCACCATCTTGCCGGCCGTCACCGACACGATGAAGCGCCGGAACGACATCCGCACGGAGCCGGCGGTGAGGCCCGCGATCTCGAACGCCGGGTTCGGGATCGCCGAGAGTGTGAACAGCGTCAGCATGCCCCAGCGGTCCATGAGCCAGTTCACCCAGCGGACGACGCGTTCGATGGTGCCGTGAAAGGCGCGCGGGCCCGGCAGTTCGCGGCCACGCACCAGTTCGGCGCCAAGGTAGCCACCGTAGTACGCCGTGATCTCGCCGGCGGCCATGCCGGCGCCTCCGGCGATGCCGATCAGCCACGGGAAGTCCGAGGACTCGCCCTGGGTAGCGATGAGGGTCTGGGCGGCAGCGGTGAGGCCGGGGACGGGGATGAAGAACGTCGCGGTGCTGGCGAGGTTTGTGATGAAGATGCTGAAGTAGCTGGCGCCGGAGAGCTTCTCGCTGATCTCGTTGTCGAAGATCAGGAGGACGACGGCCTGGGCCACGGCCAGCGACATGAAGGTAGCGATGGAGAAGAGACGGACGGTCGTGTGCTCGCCGAACCAGTCGGTGGCGCGAAGGACCAGCCGGTCGAAGCGCGTCGGCGCGCGCGCCGCGACGCGTTCGATGGCGCTCTCGTAGAGCAGGTCGGGATCGCCGAGGGGTGGAGCGGGGTCCTCCTGGGACATGGGGGAAGTGTACGGGGTGGTCGTCAGTCGTCGGTCGCCGGTCGGTTGGGGTCGTCGTACACCAGTTCGTCCTCGAACGCCGCACCAGCACTCGCGCCGGGCTCGCGGCCACGCGCGCGGCGAGGGGCGATGACGTACGCGACGAAGATGTGCGCCGCGCACGCGGCCGCGGCAATGACGGCCGCGATTCGCACGCCGACGGCGAAGTCAGAGTCGGGCCGGTCGATGAAGCTCGCGACGAGGAGGCCGAAGACGAACGCGGCCAGAACCGGGAAGGTGCGCCATCGCCACGCGGGAGAGCTGGGTTCACTCATGGGTGGAGTCACGCTCGCCTCTTGTACTTGCGGGGCCGTACGTCTGGGCGCGGGCGGATTGCGGTGTGTTGGGCCATCGTCGAGCTCGTCGCCTGCCCGCCGCTGAGGCAGGTGTCGCAGGCGAACTGCAGCGCCATGTACTGCTCGTCGATCCAGACCTGACCGCAGTCCTTGGCCTCGACGTCGTTGCGCTGGTTGAGGTGGTAGCGCCGATCGCACCAGTTGCATTCGGCGGTCATCGCCGCGGGCGCGGCCTCACCGCAGACTGCGCAGGCGTACGTTTCGGGCGCGGTGTCAGTGGCCATTCGAATGCAGCTTGATCTCGGCGTTCGCCGTGGTGGAGTCGCGGATGCTCTTCGCGAATCGCAGGGCAAGCGCGCGCTCATCGCCCTTGTCGTTCGCCCAGCCGTCCAGCCGCGCCGCGCGGATGAGCTGGAGCCCGCGCTTGATCAGCGGGCCGGTCGGCACGCCCATACCAGCCAGCGCGTCACCGCGGAGCAGCGGTTTCACATGCCGCCACTCCTCAAGGTAACGAAGGGCCAGTTGCCTTGCAATCGTGTCGTCAGCCGTCGCGGCGTAGGCGGCAATGGCCGGCGCCGGGAACTTCTCGAGCAGCAGGACGATGCCGGAGGGCTTCGCGTCGGGACGCCGCAGTGTGCGGCCGAGATCGCGCATGGTCGCTGTCGCCGTAACGGCAGCGGCCTCGTCGCGTGTCAGGCGCAGGCGATCGATAACAGCGGCGGCTTCTTCGCGCGAAACCCTGGACGCCAGTAGCGCGAATCCGAACGGAAGGCGTGCGATCCGCTGCGGGCCACCTTGCGCCAGGCCCGAGGTCTTCTCGTCATCCCACTTCAGACGTGGGTGGATCGCGCGTAGAAGCCCACGTTTGTCGGCGGCCTCGAGCACATCTCCCGCATCGGACTCCAGCAGCATCAGCTCGATCTCGCGGCGAAGGCGTGCGGGGCTCACGGTGCGGGCGGAAGGCAAGGCAGCAGTCAGCAGGGATTCCGTCTGGCTCTCCACACTGAAACCGAGGCGCTCGGCATAGCGGACGGCGCGGAACATACGCGTGGGATCGTCGTCGAAGGAGCGCGGATGGAGGACGCGGACGAGGCGCGCGTTGATGTCGTCCACGCCGTTGCAGGGGTCGAGCAGGATGGCGTCGTCATCGAGGCGGAGCGCGATCGCGTTCATCGAGAAGTCGCGGCGCCGGAGATCGTGGTCGATGGTAGAGGGCGCGACGTGCGGCAGGCTGCCTGGCCGCACGTAGATCTCGCTGCGGGCGGTGACGACGTCGATCTCGATGTCGCCGACCCTGGTGGTAGCGGTGCGGAAGCGGGTGTGCGCGGTGAGCTTCGTCTCCGGGACTGCGCGCCGGAGGGCGAGGATCGCATCGCCCTCCGTGGCGAGGTCGACGTCGACGATCGTGCGGCCCAGGAGGAGGTCACGGACCATGCCGCCGACAGCGTACGTGTGCCCGGCTGCGTTGGCGGCGGCGATGCGTGCGAGCACGTCACGGACTTCCGCCGGCAGTTGTGAGAGCATGCGCTCGCGCAGGGCGGCGGGAGCGTGTGCTGTGCTTGTCATTGCCGCAGTATAGGCGCGGTGCATCGCTTGACACTCCGACTCGCGGGTACCTATGATGGCTCCGGCCTGGCGGCACAAGGGGGTTCGATTCGGCAAGGCGGACGAGCAGGGGAAGGAACCCCATGGCCGCACGCGGAGCGACCGGAAGCGCCAACGGCGCCGGGATGACGCTGGGCCATCCGGAGCCGGGCCTCACCGTCACCCCGCTGGTCAATGGCTTTGAACGACCGCCTCGGGCGGTCGTCTCTGTTTTGGAGCCGGGCGCAATGGCGCTGCCGCAGCAGAGAGGTGACCTGGTGGGCGACTGGAGAGAGCTGGCGGCACGCCTCCGTCTCACCTTCAAAGATCCCGCGCTGCTTCGCCAGGCACTGGTCCACACGTCGTACCTCAACGAAAACCCCGGCATCGACGTGGGCTCCAACGAGCGGTTGGAGTTCCTGGGCGATGCGGCGCTGGGCGTGGTCGTGGCGCAAGAGCTGTATCGCGAATATCCCGACGTTGACGAGGGCAAGTTGACGGAGCTGCGCGCGCACCTGGTACGCCGTGACACGCTGGCGCGCGCGGCGGCGCGGTTCGAACTCGGCGACTACCTGCACTTGGGCCGCGGTGAGGACGCTGCCGGCGGGCGCAAGCGTCCGACGAATCTCGCCCGCGCGTACGAGGCGCTGGTCGGCGCGATCTTCCTCGATGGTGGTCTGACGAAGGTGCGCGCGTTCGTGAAACGCACGCTGAAGCCGGAGCTATCCGGTCTGCGCACGGGCGCCATGCCGCATGACCCGAAGTCGCGGCTACAGGAAGTGATACAGTCGCGTTGGCAAACGACACCGACGTACAAGCTGGTGAAAACCGAGGGACCGGATCACGCGCGGCGTTTCACGGTGCAGGTGCAGGTCAACGGACGCTCGCTGGGCACGGGCGAAGGACGCAGCAAGCAGATGGCAGAGAAACAGGCCGCACAGGAAGCACTGGAATCGATCGCGCGGGAGGGAGAACAGCCGGGTGTATCTTAAGCGCCTCGACGTTCACGGCTTCAAGAGCTTCGCGAACAAGACCCAACTGCAGTTCACGCCGGGCGTGACCTGCATCATAGGCCCCAACGGCTGCGGCAAGACAAACGTCGCGGATTCCATCCGCTGGGTGTTGGGCGAACACGCCAGCCGCACGCTGCGCGCACGCAAGACCGAGGACGTGATCTTCGCGGGCAGCGACAAGCGCGCGCCGATGGGCATGGCCGAGGTCAGCATCGCGCTGGACAACAGCAAGCACTGGCTGCCCATCGAGTTCGATGAGGTGGTGGTGAGCCGCCGCGCCTATCGCAGCGGCGAGAACGAATACCTGATTAACGGCAGCAAAGTGCGCCTGCGCGACGTGGTGGAGCTGTTCATGCGCGCGCAGGTGGGCCAGAACAGCTACGCCTTCATGGGCCAGGGTATGGTCGAACAGGTGCTCTCGCTGCGGCCGGAAGATCGGCGCGCGCTGATCGAAGAGGCAGCCGATGTCCGGCTGTACCGGCAGAAGCTCGATGACGCGCAGAAGAAGCTGAAGGAGACGCGAGAGAACGTCGACCGCGTGCGCATGCTCGTCCGCGAGATCGAGCCGCGCATCAGCCAGTTGGAGCGGCAGGCGGGCCGCGCCGTGAAGTACCGCGACCTGGCGCAGGAGCTGGCCGCGACGCTGCACGTCTACTACTCGCACCAGTGGCAGGACGTGAACGACCATCTCCTGGCGGCGATCACGACCCACGACCAGCGCAGCGAGCAGTTCCAGCACGTCCAGGGCGGTGCGAAGGCGCTGGAGGACGGCCTGGCGCAGCTGCGGGCCGCCATCGACGAACGGAAGCGCGAGATCGCCGAGCGCGAGCGGCAGCTCCGCAGCCTGGAGGACTACGCGCGGGACCTGGAACGCCGGGTCGCGCTGGATGGCGAGCGCGGGAACATGCTGACCGCGCGCGTTACGGAGCTCACAGGTGAGATCGCCTCGCTGCAGGCGGACGTCGCCGCGCAGCAGAAGGAAGCGCCGATCGCCGACACCTCGGAGCTAGAGGCGCGGCTGCAGGCGGCGCGCGATGAGCTGGCGGCGCAGGGCGAACGGCTCGATGCGATCGAGCGGGAGATCGCCGCGCTTCAACGCTCCGCGATGACGCACGAGCAGGAGGCGGCGCGGTCCCTCGCCGTCGCTGAGGATCTCGACCGACGCGTCAGGGAAGCCGCGGATGCAGTCGCACGATTGAGGCGCGAGCGGGATGCCGCCGTAGAGGAGCGCCGCAAACTGATCAACGAAGAGGCGGGCCGCCGTGAGGAGCACGAGCGCCTGCAGGCCGAAGCCGCCGACGCAGGAAGGGCCGTCGAGCGTGAAATCGAAGAGCGACAGCGCGAGGCGCGGATGCTGGCCCTGTACCGCGAGCAGCAGCAGGCCCAGGACGAGGGGCTTCGGTCGCTGCGCCAGCAGATCGAGAAGGCGTCCGCGCGGCTGGAGATCCTGGAGGAGCTTGATGTGCGGCCCCAGGCTCCCGACGCCGGCATACGCGCGGTGCTGGAGGCGGCCGCGCACCTGCCGCGCGACCTGACGGCACCTGACATGGAGTTGCGGGGCGTCGTAGGACTGGTGCACCAGCTCGTGCGCAGCATCCCGGCGGGGCTCGAGCAGGCGCTGGGCGTCGCGCTGGCGGAGAACTACTACGCCGTCGTGTTCGAGCGCGAGACCGACATGCAGGCGGCCGCGAAGTTCCTGCTGGAAAACGACTTCGGGCGCGTGACGATGTTCGCGCTGGATTCCTTCCATGAACACCGGCCGTTGCACATCATGAAGGAGCGCGGCGTCCTGGGCGTGGCCTCGGGTATGGTCCGCTGCGACTCGAAGCACCGCAAGCTGATCGACACGCTGCTGGGCCGCACCGTCGTCGTCGAAAGCCTGGAGCTGGCGCGCCGGTACATCCGCCGCGGTCTCGCGAACGCGGTGGCCACGCTGAACGGCATCCTGATCCGCCCGGTGGGGTCGATGCTGGCCGGGGCACCCTCGGCGGAGCGGGCGGCATTTGCGCTGGAGCGCGAGGCGGGCGAGCTGCCCGAGGAGCTGGCGCGGCTGCGACCGCTGATCGAGCAGAAGGAAGCGGCGCTGGAGGAGGCGATTCGGCGCCAGGCCGAGACGGAACAACGCCTCGACGCGCTGGCCGCGAGCGTGGACGCCGCCCGCGAACAGCGTGCGCAACTCGATACGCAGGCCGCCGGCGCGAAGGCGGAGCTCGCGGCGTACGCCCCCCGGCTGCGGGCGCTGGCAGAGACGATCGAGGCGCGCGAGGCCCAGATCGCGGAGACGCAGTCGGCAGAGAAGCGAGACGAGGTGCAGGCTACCGCGAAGGCGGAGGCGGCGCGCGAGGCCACGGCGCGGGAGCAGCAGGAACACACGCGTCTGGCGTCCCTGGAGCAGGAGCGCGCACCGCTGCTGGCGCAGGTGGCGGAGCTGGCTGCGCAGGTCGCACACCTGGACGGTGAGTTGAGGACCGAACGCAGCGCCACCCAGGGCGAGCGGCTGGCGCTGGAGCGCCTCCAAAGGCTCATCGCGCAAAAGGAAGAACAACAGCAGAAGGCGCAGCAGGAGGCGCAGGCCGTCGATTCGAGGCTGACGGCGGCGCAGCGCGAGCTGGGCGAGAAGAACGCCGAGGTCGAAGCTCTGCGGACCGACCTGGAGCCCGCGCGGCAGGAGCTGTCACAGCTCGAATCGCGTGAACGCAGCATGTCGGCACAACTCGCCGAATCGAATGAAAAGCTGCGCTCGGCGGAGCGCGCGCTGATCGATGCGGAGAACGACGTCCGCGTCCGCCGAGACGAGTTGGAGATGCTGCGGATGACGCTGGAGACGGAGGGCTTCGCGGCGACGGCCGACGGCGACGTGCAGCGGGTCCCCGACCCGGAGCCAGCGGCGGAAGAAGCGTATGTCGCTGCGGCCGGCGAGCCGCCTTCCTGGATGCGGACGGATGACGGCGACCCGAACCTGCCGCCGGTGCGCGGCGGCGCGGCGGTCGACGTGGCGGAACTTCGAGACCGCATCGCCGAGCTGCGTGGCCAGATCCGCGGACTCGGCCCCATCAACGAAGAGGCGGCCACCGAGTACGGCGAGAGCCGGGAGCGCTTCGACTACCTGACGGCGCAACTCACCGATCTGTCAGTCGCCGAGGAGGAGCTGATGGGCGCGGTGGGCCAGCTGGACCGGGAGATCCGGGAGAAGTTCCGAGAGACGTTCAAGGTGGTGAACGCCGAGTTCGAGCGCTATTTCAGCGCCTTCTTCCGAGGCGGAACCGCCCGCCTGGAGCTCGGCGAGGTCGACGAGGACGGGCTGCCCGGTATCGAGATCCACGCGCAGCCTCCAGGCAAGAAGCTCGGCTCCCTGGCGCTTCTCTCTGGCGGCGAGCGGTCGCTGACGGCGGTGGCGCTCCTGTTTGCGCTGCTGCAGGCCAACCCCTCGCCGATCTGCGTGCTGGACGAGGTGGACGCGGCGCTGGACGAGGCGAATGTCGGCCGGTTCGTCGAAGAGCTGCGGGCGTTGGCGGAGAAAACGCAGTTCATCATCATCACGCACAACCGGCGGACGATCGAAAATGCGGACACCATCTACGGCGTGAGCATGGCCGCGGACAGCGTCTCGCGGCTGCTGGGGTTGCGGCTGGACCAGGTGAAGGTCGCGGACGACTAGACGAATGCGAAGTTGCTACCCGTACCCTGCGGCAGGGCTCTAGACCTGTCCCCGGTGTTTGCATGGGATTTCGCTCGACTCGTCAGCAGGAGGCCTTCCCCCTACGGCCTCGCGCGCCCGCCCGATAGAATGGCCGGCGACAAGGAGGGTGTCCTGATCCGTATCTTCAAACGCACCAAAGAGGCCGACCAGAAGACCGAACAGGCCCTCGAACGCACCCGCAAGGGGTGGTTCAGCAATATCTCCGGCCTCTTTGACCGGGGGAAGATCGACGATGAGATCTGGGACGATCTGGAGGAGTTGCTGATCGGCGCCGACACCGGTGTCTCCACCACGCAGAAGATCCTGGGCGATCTGCAACTTCGCGTCGAGAAGGAGCACATCAAGGAGCCCGAGGTCGTGCGCGACATCCTGAAGCAAGAGCTGGTCGGCATCCTGCAGACCGGCCGTGAGAAGGGCCGCATCTGGGGCGAGGAGGAGGCCCCGCCGGACACGCGTCCCGCCGTGATCCTCATCGTCGGCGTGAACGGGACCGGCAAAACGACGAGCGTCGCCAAGCTGGCGCAGGCCTACCGCGAAGACGGCGACAAGGTCGTCATCGCCGCGGCTGATACATTCCGAGCTGCCGCGATCGAGCAGCTCAAGTCCTGGGGGGAGGTCGTCGGCGCAGACGTCGTTGCCCACAAGCAGGGCGCCGACCCGGGCGCTGTCGTGTTCGACGCGATGTCCGCGGCCGAGGGCCGTGACGCCGACGTTGTGCTCATCGATACGGCGGGACGGCTGCACACCAAGTTCAACCTGATGGAGGAGCTGGGGAAGATCCGCCGGGTCATCGAACGGAAGGTGCCGGAAGGGCCGGACGAGGTCATGCTGGTGCTTGACGCGACGACGGGCCAGAACGCGATGGTGCAGGCAAAGGCGTTCTCGGACGTGGTGCCGATCACGGCCCTGTGCTTGACGAAGCTTGACGGCACGTCGAAGGGCGGGATCGTCTTCGCCGTGGCCGACCAGCTCGAGATACCGGTGCGGTTTATTGGAACCGGAGAGAAGCCCGAGGACCTGACGCCGTTCGATGCGGAGGAGTTCGTCGATGCGCTGTTCGCCTGAGACGGGCTACGCACAGCCGGCCTTCACCCAGGCTCTTCGAAGGACGGCTGTGCCACCATATCTGCATCGAAACCAGATTCAAACCAGCGGCGTACCGCTGTTAGACGCGCCCGTCCCGGCGCGTTTCTCACGTAGGGCCGAATGAGCGAGACGCTGCGCTGGTGGTTCCTGTTATCGATCGTCGGGGCGGTCATGCTGCCGCTGTGCCTGGCCGTCTTCCGGCGCCTGCCGGATCGCGGATATTCGCTCTCGAAGACGTTCGGGCTGCTGGTGCTGGGCTACGTCTTCTGGCTGCTGAACAGCATCCATCTCGTGCCGAACACGCCGCTGGGCATCATCCTCGCGCTGGTCCCACTGCTCGCCCTCTCGGGATGGTTCGCCTATCGAGAGATCGACGATCTGCTCGAGTGGCTGCGCGAACACTGGCGCTACATCGCCGGGGTTGAGGTACTGTTCTTCTTCGTGTTCATTGCCGCAGTCTGGTTGCGCACCACGGTCGGCGAGATCGGCGGCACGGAGCAGCCGATGGACCTGATGTTCGTAACGGCGGCGACGCGCGCGGACAACTTCCCGCCGCAGGACCCGTGGCTCTCGGGCCACACGGTGGCGTACTACTACTTCGGCTACCTGCTCGTCGCCATGATGGGTCAGCTCGCCTCGGTGCCGACGGACGTGGCGTACAACATCGGCATCGGCATGGTCGCGGCGCTGGCGCTGATAGGCGGCGCGGGCGTGGTGTACAACCTCGTACACATGCGGGAATCGGTCATGACGCCCGAGGCCGCGCCCGCATCAGCCGATGCCTCAGCGAAGAAGGAGAACAAGAGCCGCCGTCGCAGGCAGGCCGAGGGCGCGGAGACCGCGCCGCCGGGTGTCGGCCCCAGCTTCAGTCTCCGCGGCGTGAGTTGGAAGCCGCCGGTGTTCGGCGTCGTGGGCGGCCTGATGCTCACGGTGATGGGGAATCTGGTATATGCGCTGGTGTTTGCGTCGTCCTACGGCATCGGCAGTACGGGGTTCTACAACTGGATCGACGTCGACGGGCTCACGGCCGACGCGCCACGGCACGGACAGTGGTATCCAGCCGCCTTCTTCCAGTTCTTCGGCTCCACGCGTATCTACCCGCTGGACGACGCGGACTTCCGCGTGATCACAGAGTTCCCGATGTTCAGCTACGTGCTGGGCGACCTGCACCCGCACGTGATGGCCCTGCCGTTCGTGCTGATGGTCGTCGGGCTGGCGCTCACGCTGTTCCGCAGCCGGGAGCCGCTCGACATTACGTTCTGGCTCCAGCGGCCGTTGCTGCTGGTAGCGTCGGCGCTTCTGCTGGGCGGCCTGACCTTCATCAACACCTGGGACGTAGCCACGCTGGCATTCGTGGTGACGGCGGCGGCGTTCGTCAGCAACTTCTCGCGCGTGCGGCGCGTTACCGGCGATCTGTTCGTGCAAGTGTTGTCCTTCGCCGCGCCGCTGGTGCTGCTGGCGTTCGTCTTCTACGTGCCGTTCATCATCTCGATCTCTGGGAACTCGCAGGCCGACAGCTTCAACGCGGTCGTCACCAACGACCGCATCACCGTCGCCGGATCGCGGCCCGTGCACGCGTTTCTGTACTGGGGGCCGCTGTTCGCCGTCGTCGTGCCGTTCGTCCTGTCGCGGCTGTGGGTGGCGCGGAAGCGCGTGACGTTGCGGCACATCGGGATGGCGTTCCTGCCGTCGGCGCTTGTCCTTCTTGGGTGGCTGGTCGTGTTCCTGTTCATGCTGGCGACGGACGCCCCCAACCTTGGTGCGAACTACGGCAACCTCTTTGACCAGATCGTGGACCGGGGAAGCGCGTGGTTCACGGCACTCTTCGTGGCCGCGTGTCTTGCCGCGGCGCTGCTGGCGATCTGGGCGGAGCTGACATCGAACGATGGCCGAGAGGAGCGGGAGGCGCCGCTGTTTGCGCTCACCCTCGCGGCTGTGGGGTTCCTGCTGGTTCTCGGGTGCGAGTTCTTTTACGTGGGCGACGTGTTCCGGTCGCGCATGAACACCGTGTTCAAGCTGTACTACCAGGCGTGGGCGCTGCTGGCGGTTTCCGGCGGCTTTGGGCTGTATTACCTGGCCTCGCGCTGGCGTTTCAGCTTCCCGGAGGAGCGCCCGTTCCGCGTGGTCTGGGCCGGGCTGGCCGCGATTATGTTGCTGGCTGCGGCGGTGTACCCGATCGGAGGAACCCTGAACCGTGCCAGGCCGTACAACGATGGAGGAGTCATCACCATCGGCGGGCAGTTGCACGGGTTGGCGAACAAGAACCCGGACGAATTGAAGGCTATCGCCTGGCTGAACGAGCGCTCGAAGGGGCAGGACTTCGTGATCGCCGAGGCGGTCGCGGGCGATTACACGGAGGCGGGGCGCATCTCGATGGCGACGGGCCTGCCCGCGATCCTGGGCTGGGGCGGCCACGAGGACCAGTGGCGGGGCGGGACGGCGAAGGCGCGCGCGGGCAGGTTCGAGGATGTGAACGCGCTGTATCAGAATGCGGACGCGAACACGGTGCAACAGATCGTGCAGAAGTACGGCGTAACGTATGTGTACGTGGGTCCGCTGGAAACGAACGAGACGTATCGGGGCGTCCTGACCGACTTCGCGCGGATCCTGGGCGAACCGGTGTTCCAGTCGGGGTTGGTTAGTATATACCTGGCGAAATGAGTGACAGGCGAGGTCGCGGCTCTATGAGCGTTCAAGAACCAGAGATCCCATACGGTGGCACGACGGGCGAGCGCCTCAAGGCGTTCGCGCTCAACGCCGAAACGCGCGAGCGTATCTCCTCCGTGGCGGTGCGGTACTGGGAGTTCGCCTCCTACGGGCTGCTGATGGTCATCGCGATCACGTTACGGTTCTGGAACCTGGGCGCGCGCGCGATGCACCACGACGAGAGCCTGCACAGCTACTTCGGCTTCGGGTTCAGCAAGGGTCTCGACGATTTCTTCACGTTCGGCACCCTGAACAACGACGGATACAAGCACGTGCCGTTCATGCACGGACCGTTCCAGTTCATCGGCAACGGCTTCGTCATGTGGATCTTCGGTGATGGCGACTACCAGGGGCGGATCCTGGCGGCGACGATGGGTACGGCGATGGTCGCCTTCCCCTTCCTCCTCCGCAAGCAGCTGGGGACGTTCGGCGCTCTGGCCGCGGCGATGTTCATCGCCTTCTCGCCGACGCTCACGTACTACAGCCGCTTCACGCGCGAGGACATCTACACCGCGTTCTGGGTGCTGGGGATCGTCGTGTTCGCGTGGCGCTACATGGCGACGCGGAAGGACCACTTCCTGTACCTGATGGCCGGCTTCATGGCTGGTCTCTTCCTGACGAAAGAGACCAGCTACATGACCGTCGGCGCCTTCGCCTTCTTCTTCGAGTTCCTGTTCGCGTCGTACGTCGCCAACAAGATCAAGGCGAAGAGCCCGCTGATGGCTGAGTGGCAGCACGTGGGCCTGACGCTCTTGCTGATCCCATTCGCCTGGGCGGTGGCGTTCGGCTGGATCTTCATCGAGGAGTGGCGGAAGAAATACGACATGGACGAGATGCCCACCGAAGGCAACGTGCTCGTCGTGATGACCACGCTGGCGCTGCCACTGTACGCGGCCGCCGTGCAGTTCCTTCCGCTGGGCGATCACGATGCGACCGGCGCATGTGCCAACCTTTCGTGGCGGAACTGCAACGAAGAGGGGCTCGACGCACATGTCGCCGGGCCCGAATACCGCGTCGCGATGATCACCATCTTTGGGCTTATAGGTATGTCCGTGGCATTGGGGATGCTCTGGAAGCCAACGGTCTGGGGCATTGCCGCTGCTTCGTTCTGGATCCCGTATTTCCTGCTGTCAACGACCTTCTTCTCCAACATGAATCAGATACAAGCCTTTGACGGCGTGTTCCTGCTCGAACGGTTGCCGCTGCGCCCCGACGGGTTCTTCTCCGTGATCTGGGGTTCGCTGGACTACTGGATCAGCCAGCAGGACGTCCGGCGCGGCAACCAGCCCGATAACTACTACTTCATCACCATCCCGGTGTACGAGTTCCTGCCTCTGATGATCTCGCTCGTGGCAGGGTTCTACTACTTCATCCGCGGCCAGATGCGCAGCGCGGTCATGGTTGGCGGCCTCGTGGCCGCGATCATCGTTCTGCTGCTGTTGCCGCGCGGGTTCGCGGTCGAGAAGGTGTCGTTCGTGCATGTGGTCGTGCCGTTCACACTGGTGCTCCTGGCGATCTTCAGCTTCAAGATGGACGCCTTTACCCGATTCCTGATGTTCTGGATCGTGGTGACGGCGTTCGCCCTCACCATCGCCGGCGAGAAGATGCCGTGGCTCAATGTGCACATCGCTCTGCCGCTGGCAGTCCTTGCCGGGCGGTTCGTGGGCGAGATGATCGAGCGCTCCGACCTGCGCGATGATCTGCCGCGATTCGAGCGGCTGGCGCCGTACACATACGCGGCCGTGGCCTCCGCGCTCTCGATTCTGGTGTTTGTCATGACGGGCCTGACGTCGTTCGCCTCCGTCGGCGGCTGGCTGCTGGCCATCGTGGCGGGTGTGGCGGTGTACTGGGCGTACAGCGGATACAGCCGCAAGACCGCAATGCAGGTGGCGCTGGTGGGCCTCGTCGCCGCGTTCTCGGTGTTCACGCTGCGGGCGACGGTGCTCGCCTCGTGGGGCCACCCCAACAATCCGTACAAGGGCGACGTAGCGAAACGCGACTACGGCGAGGTGCCGATCGAACTGCTGGTGTACACGCAGACGTCCGGCGACATTCCCGTGCTGGTGAAAGAGATCGAGCGGGCCGGAAAGGAATCGGGGCAGGGTAAGAACATCCCGGTCGTCATCGATGGCGCCGACGGATTCACGTGGCCCTGGGCGTGGTACGTGAGGGACTCGAAGTTCAAGAACGTCACCTTCGCGACAATTAACGACGGATACACACCGCCGCAGGGTGCGATCCTATTCATCGCACAGTCGAACGTCTCGAAGGTGGTGCTGGGCGATGCCTACAACGAAGGTATCCCCTACCACCACCGCCGCTGGTTCCCTGAGGAGTATCGCGGCAAGGACGGGAAGTACTCGACGCAGGACTTCTTCAAGGACCTCTTCACGCCCAAGGTCGTGTTCGGCAACTGGCTGAACTACTGGGTGCGCCGCGAACCGCCCACCGCCCTCGGGGCGGTCGATGCCGTCGCCTTCTTCCCGAAGGAGTTCGACTTCTCGCCTCTGCCGCCGGCGGAGACGGTGCGCACGGAGGGCACGCAGCTGATCATCGGGCAGACCGGCTCGCGCCCGGGCCAGCTCAGTGGCCCATCCGACGTATTCATCGACAAAGAAGGCAACCTCTGGGTCGCCGATACCAACAACAACCGCGTGTCGAAGTACTCGGGCGACGGCACGTACGTGTCCGGCCTAGGCGGCTTCGGGTCGGAGTTCCAGTTCAACCAGCCGTGGTCCCTCACCGTGGCCGACGACGGAGCCGCCTTCGTGGCCGACACCTGGAACCACAAGATCGTGAAGTTCGACGGGGACGGCAACAAGGTCAAGGAGTGGGGCGGCGGCGGCCAGCTGAAGGACGAGGACGGCGACGGCAAGCTGGATAGCGATGACCCGTTCAAGCTGTTCGGCCCGCGCGAGATCACGCTCTCGCCCGAGGGGAATGTGCTCATCACGGACACGGGCAACAACCGCGTCATCGAGTACACCGGCGAAGGCGAATTTGTTCGGCAATTCGGGCAGAAGGGGGCCAGCGGCGCGCCGACCGATTTCAGCGAGCCTGTAGGCATCGAGTTGGCGGACAACGGCGACATCTACGTCGGCGACTTCTGGAACAAGCGCGTCGTGATCTTCGACAAGGACCTGGCGTTCAGGACGCAGATCACCGTCGACGAGTGGGGAAGCACGGCGGTGACCGACCGTCCGTACATGGCGCTGCTGCCGGACGGCCGGCTGCTGGTGACCGATCCCACGAATGGGAAGATCATCACCTTCGGCGCGGACGGCGGGCGGCTTGGGACCTACGATGTACCGAAGAACGGGGCGACCCCGGCGGTGCGGCCGATCGGCCTCGCGGCGGATGGGACGAGCGTGCTGGTGTCGGACTCGAGCGGCAACGTTGTGCGCAAGATCCCGCTGGGCGAGGTGGCGAAGTGACACGGATGTGACATAAGACCCGGATGTTGGAAACGTCCGGCATCGCCCATCCGTTGTAAGAATTGACCGGCCAGAAGGGCGTCCATATAATGCGCGGGCTTCGCTGCCGAACATAACTGCGACAGCCTCGCCGGACGCTCCGCCCGTCGCGCGTTCGGCTTTCCCGGAGACCCCTTTGCTCAAGAGCCGCGGATTCTGGATCGGCATCATCGTCAGCGTCGTGTTCATCGGACTGTTCGTCCGCAGCACCGACTTCGGCGAGGTGAAGCGAGCCTTCGAAGACGCGAACTACTGGTGGGTTGCGATTTCCATGCCCGTGTATTTCGTCGGGCTCTGGGTTCGCACCGTGCGCTGGCAGTACCTGCTGCGGCCGGTGAAGCGGGTACCGGCTCTGCGGCTCTTCCCGGTCGTGATCGTCGGCCTGATGGCGAACAACCTCATGCCTGCCCGGACGGGTGAGTTCGTGCGGGCGTATGCGCTCGGTGCACGCGAGCGAGTGAGCAAGAGCTCGGCCCTGGGCACGATCGCGGTAGATCGCCTCTTCGACGGGCTCACGCTGGTCCCGATGATGTTCATCGTCGCCCTGTTCGCGGGGAGGGATGTGGAGCTGCCGGTCGGCTTCGGCCGCGAGCTGAGCTTTGCCGGCCTCAGCGCTGTTATGACCGCGCTGTTCGGTGCGGCCCTTCTCGTCCTGCTGGTGCTCGTGTTCTCGATGCGCGCCCGCGACGGTCTGCACCGGCTGGTGCACCGGCTGGCGCCCGGCAATCTCAAGCCGAAGGTCGAGGAGATTCTCCAGTCATTCTTCACGGGACTCGAGTCGCTGCGTAGCCCGGTCGACCTGTCGGCGGCCTGGATCATGTCGGCCCTATCGTGGGCCCTCGAGGCGACAATGTACTACCTGGTGGCCCGCGGGTTCGGCATCCACGAGCCGTTCCACGTATTCCTACTGCTGACCGCAGCCGCCAACCTGGCGATCGCCGTGGTCGCGTCGCAGGGAGGCGTGGGGCCATTCGAGCTGGTTGTCTCGAAGACCGTCGTCGCGTTCGGCGCGTCCTCGAAGCTCGCCAGTGCGTACGCCATCGGACTTCATGCCGTGTTGCTGTTCCCCATCATCGTCATCGGGCTGTACCTGATGTGGACGATGAAGCTGACCTTCGGCGACATGCTGAAGTCCAGCGACCGCGGAGACGATACTCCGCCGTCCAGCGCAGAGCAGGAGCCGGGCGGGCGCGTTCTGCGCTCGGGCGCCACGGCGAAGCCGGAGCGAGCCTAGTGAAAATCGTCGTCGTCGGGGGTGGGGTCGCCGGTATGACCACGGCGTACCGCCTGATGCAGGGTGGCCATGAGGTCCAGCTGTTCGAAGCCAGCCCCGAGCTGGGCGGCCTCGTCCGCACCTTCGAGGTCGGCGGGAGCCGCCTCGAGGCGTACTATCACCACTTGTTCTCTACAGACACCACCATCATCAGCCTGATCAGCGAGCTCGGCCTTGGTGATAACCTCAAGTGGATCGAGTCGAAGGTCGGCTGGTTCGACGATGGCAAGATCTACAACTTCACCACGCCGAAAGACCTGGCGTTCTTCGGCCCGCTGCCACCGCTCGACCGGGTGCGCGCCGGGCTCATGGGCCTGCGCCTGCGCGGGCGCGAGGACTGGGCCGAGTTCGAACGCATTACCTGCAAAGACTGGATCGAGAAGAACGTCTCGAAAAAGGTGTTCGAGAAGGTCTGGGGCCCCCTGCTGGAGGGCAAATACGGTGACGCCTACGACCAGGTGGCGATGGCGTGGCTGTGGAGCAAGGTCCACCTTCGGTTCCAGTCGCGGCGCGGCGTCTCGCAGAAGGAGTTCCTGGGTTACCTGATGGGCAGCTTCCAGGTCTACATCCATGAGATGGAACGCCGCATGCGCGCGGGGGGCGTGGACATTCACCTGAACGCCGCCGTCCAGAAGGTCACGGCGACGGACAATCGCGCCGACGGAATCGTGCTGGCCGATGGTTCGCGTGTGGAAGCGGATGCGGTCGTGGCCGCGTTGCCCTCGCTGCTGTTCAGGAAGATTGCCCCGTCGCTGGGCGACGACTACGCCTCGAAGCTAGACCACGTGAAGTGGCAGGGCGCCGTGTGCATGGTGGTGACGCTGGACCGGTCCTTTTCACCGATCTACTGGATGAACATCGGTGACCGCCGGATGCCGTTCCTGGCGCTGGTAGAGCACACGAACTTCATCGGCCCTGAGAACTACGATGGGAACCACATTCTGTACATATCGAACTACCTGCCGCAGGACCACGAGTACTTCGGCCTGGACGAGAATCAGTTGTGGGCCATCTTCGAGCCCGCGCTGAAGCGCATCAATCCGGCGTTCTCCACGGACTGGGTGCGGCAGAAGTGGCTGTTCAAAGCCCCGTACGCGCAGCCGATCATCGGCCTGGAGTACAGTAAGTACCGGCCCGACCACCGCACGCCCATCGAGGGGTTGTACCTGGAAACGATGACCCAGATCTATCCCGAAGACCGCGGCCAGAACTACAGTATCAAGATGGGTGACGAGGTCGCGCGGATGGTCGTCGAGGACCACGCGAAGCGCGTGTCCGCCGCCCGCGCGTAAACCGCTTCGGGAACAATTATATTGCCGCTGCTCGCTAATCGCCGAGCAGCGTCTTGTACCCCAGGCCGACAATCTCTTCGACGTACTCGCTGCGCCAGCCCGCGTTGGGGATGCGGACGTTGTGGTCGCGGAACCAGCGGTGGTATCCCAGATACTCATCCTCCAGCTGCTTCCGCCACTCGTCCTCCTCTTTGAAGATTTCCGGCTCGACCTCCTCCAGGCGCGTGGCGCCGTCGGTCGGGTCGACGTCCAGGTCCTCCTGCCAGTAGTCGGCGAGGTAGTCCAGGCAGTCCTCGAGGTCCTTCCGGTTGTCGTTCAGCAGCAGGGTCATCATGCCCTCGCGGTCGACCGGACTCGCACGCAGCCGCAACTCCCGTGCACAGTTCTCGCAGACAACGATCAAGCGTCGCGCGTCGCATTCGGCCGGGTTCTTGCAATTGTGTGTGCGGGGCGCGAACTCGGAGGTCCCGGGCGAGCGGCTGTAGCCGGCGACGAGATTGGCGTTCAGCGAGCCGCATTTCGGGCAGTTCAGCTTGTCCGCGAAGATGTCATCGAGGGTCTTTTCCCAGTCAATCTGCATGGCCGACACCCTCCCTGCCTGGCGAATTCGCCTCTATGGCCATCTTAGCGGACTCCCGGATCCCCTTCAACGCGCCGAAATAGGTGCCATTGAGGCCTAGGGCTCCCGTAAGGGCGGTCCTCCTGCTGCCGATACTAACGCTGGTAAGGGGGTCAGTCATCGTGGGTCTACGCCGCGCCCGACAGGACCGTGCTGCCCAGAACGGGCACGAGGATCAGCCCATCACGTTCCACGGCCGTCCGCTCGACGTGCGGAAGCGCCGTGTCCTCTGGGTGCCCATGTTCCTCAGGATGCTCAGTGTCGCCTGGGCTGTGGCCACCATCGCCGCCTTGATCGACGCCCTGGGCAACGTGCCACACCTGCCGTTCTTCACCGCGATGGGCATGACCGCCCTTCTGGTCCTTGCGATGTTTCTGTTGACCCAGCCGCTCGAGGCCGAAGAGAGCCCACGTGATAGCGCAGGCGGCGACGAGGACGCCGTCCACGACTTGCTCACGGACCTGCCGACCTTCGCTCACTTCCAACGCCGCCTGAACGACGAATTCAGCCGATCACGCCGGATGGGTCGGAAATTGGCGGTGGTCCTGGTTGACGTAAACAACCTCTCGGCGGTGAACAAGGAGTACGGAGTCAAGGCTGGGGACGAGGTGCTGCGGCACGTGGCCAGGGCCGTGGACGGGACGCGGCGGTACAATGACATCGTTGCCCGCCTGGGCGATGACGAGTTCGGAGTCATTCTCCTGGACACGGCCAGCGAGGGCGTGAGCGCCTTCGTTGACCGTCTGGAGGATCGCCTCGCTCGCGAGTCTGCCGTGGCAGAGGTGGCGGGCCGAAGCATCGCGCTCTGGGCGGGTATCTGCTCCGGCAACGCCGTGACGGTCCCGGCGATGAGCAACCCCGAAGACATCCTCGAAGCGGCGATGCAGAGCCTGAACCAGGCGAAGCAGGAACGTGAGCGCCGGCGCCGGACGTGGCTGACCGCCTAATACCGCGTCGGATCTACATAACTGAAATATGGTTAAGGTTAGGCTGCCTGCTGAATGCCGAGCCGGGCCACCGCGCCCTCCGCTTGGATATCGGGCGGTTGGGTGACGTTCTGGACCATAGATCCAATCTGGAGCACGGACGCCAGGTAGTCCGTCGCGCCTTCGCTGGGCTTCGACCCGTTTAGCGAGGCCTGGAGCCGGGGCGAACGCGCCGCTTCGGCCCACAGGTCGACGAGCAGGCGCGCCAGCGAACTCTCCGCGATGCCGGTGGTCGTTGCCACCGCCGCAAGGGGTGGATGCAGGCCTTCCAACGCCCGCAGCCGCTCTATGACAGCTTCGAGGACAGCAGCCTTCGCCGGGAAGTGGTGGTAGAGCCCGCCCTTGGAGCAGCCGGCCGCCTGACAGACGTCGTCCATCGAGGCTTCTGCATACCCCTTCCTCGCAAACACGACCAGGGCTGCCCCCGCGATTTGGTCGCGGGTGCGCCTGGAGCGGCTCTGCTGGCGGGTGGGGTGAGTTGGAATGGTCACGGTGAGCCTCTAGACATGATCGGTTCGCGCAGCGTGAAGCTGCACCCGCAGCCCGAAGCTGCACCCGGGGCTTCGACCCCGGCCCGCTTAACGTTTCCCCGTACTTGACAACACAGGGGGTTGACACCGGTGGGGCACGGGCGTATAAACATACCGACGGGTCGGTCTGTGAGCCGGCCGGGGAATCCAGGCCAGAGCAGTCGCCCTAGCGCGGCCGCCCCCGCCACGAGGAGGAAGTGACATGTTCCGCATCCAGTGGTAAGCCCCTGAGCCTTGGCAACCAGCAGAGGAAAGGACCCCCGGTGAGGGGGCCCTTTCGCGTTTCCGGGCAGGTGGGCGATTGGCGTCAGGCCGCTCTCGGGGCGGCCGCCGCGTGGTGTTCGGTCTCTTCTTCGATGTCGCTGTACCGGATCTCCAGGACGCGCTCCCACGCCAGCAGGAAGGCGTGCACGCAGCGCGGATCGAACTGTGTCCCGCTGCACCGGATGATCTCCTCGCGCGAGGCTTCGGGCGTCTGCGCCTTCCGGTACGGCCGGTCCGACGTCATGGCGTCGAACGTATCTGCGAGCGCGAAGATCCGCGCGCCGATGGGGATCTCGTCCGCCGTTAGGCCCCGGGGATAGCCCTTGCCGTCGAAACGCTCGTGGTGGTTGAAGACGATCACCGCCGCGCCGGAGAGGAACGAGATATCCTTGATGACGTCGAAGCCGATCTTCGGATGGCGCTTCATCGCCACCCACTCCCCATCGTCCAGCGGTTTGGGTTTGTGCAGGATGGTGTCGGATACGCCGATCTTGCCGATGTCATGCAGCAGTCCGCCGCGCTGCAGATTCACCCACTCCTCTGAACCCGGCTCGATCCCCATGTGGTAGGCGATCTCCATCATGTACCGGGCCACGCGCATCGAATGGCCCTTCGTCTCCTGGTCGCGTGCGTCCAGCGCCGATACCAACGCCTCCAGCGTTCCGTCGTACGTCTCGCGCAGCTGATCGGCCATGCTCAGGATGTCGCGGTTGGCGCGCTGGAGCTCCACATTTGTCTTCTTTAGCTCTTCGACGTTGGACCTCGTCTTGTCGATGTACTGCTTGATCGCGAAGCGCATCATGAGGGGTGGGGCGACGAAGGCGAGGAGTCCGGCGTACCCCAGCCCGTCGTAGGCGACGGCGAGGGCTAGGCCCAGCATGCCGAAGACGGCGTAGTGCGGGATGAGCCATTCGAACTTCTCGCGCCAGACCGATAGCAGTGACGTGGCCGTCGCCAGGCTCACCGCCAGCGCGACCAGCATTGAGTTCAGCAGGTAATACACGACCGTCGCGCCGAGCGCGATCGGAATCAGCCAGCCGTTCAAAGGCAGACCGTCATCCACGAGGCCAACGAGCCCTGAGATCATGAGCGCGACAATCGTGTTCACCACGACCACGGACCCCACATTGAACAGCCGCTTGTACCAGGCGCCGCCGCCAAAGTCTGTGGCGATGGCCGCCAGCGGACTGACCAGCACCGCGCCGGCCGGACCGAAGAGGAAGGCCACAGCAAAGTCACCGACCATGGCGATAGAGACGGTGGTGTCCCCGTAGATGGGGATGCGCGTGCGACCGAGGGCGATCGCCAGCACGCCGACGATCAGAAATCCGTCAATGTCGCGCGTGTTCAACCTGGGCCCGAAGATCCCGATGCACGCCAACCCGGCGGCAAAGATCAACAGCACATAGGTCAGCGCCGGCCTGGGCAGCCGTTCCTGCCCTGCCGCGGCAACACCGGATGGCGGCACGCGTGTAGCCGCGACCGGAGTCGGGGAAGGCAACGCGCCGGACGGCTGTGTGACCATGAGCCCACCAGACGAACGCGGCCCCGGCCTGCGAGGCCACCAGATCAGTATCGGAATCCTCGGATACGTCGCGTAGGGGGTTCCACCCGCGTCCTGTGACCCGCCCGGGTGCCCGCGCCTACGCGGCCACGTCCACGAGCTGGGCATTGATCTGACGCTTGAGCGTCGAGAGGATGCGCTTGTGGAGCTGGCACACGCGGGATTCCGAAAGGCCCATCAGGGCACCGATCTCGTGGAATGGCTTGGACTCCGAGTAGCGGAGCTTCAGGATGGCCCGGTCTCGCGGATTCAACCCGTGCATCGCGGCATCCAGCAGCGCAAGCGAGGCGTTGTGGTCCGCGGCCTTCGCCGGGTCGCCCAACTCGTCCTCATCCACCGGGTCGAAGGAGGGCGCGGCGTCACCGCCCCGATCCTGCAGGGCGTGTTCGAGCGAGATGAACTTCGACGACGAGTGCCGCAGGATGTCGTTCAATTGGTCCTGGGTGATACCCATGCGGAACGAGATCTCTTTCGGGGACGGCCAGCGCCCGAGGGACGCCGCAAGCTCCTGCGAGGCGGACTCCACCTCGCGGGTGTTCTTCCTCACCGAACGAGGCAGCGGGTCCATTTTGCGTATCGCATCCAGGATGGAGCCGCGGATCCGGCGCACCGCGAAGCTGGCGAAGCTGGTGCCCCGATCTTCGTCGAACGCGTCGACGGCCTGGATCAGGCCCTCAACGCCGTAGGCGATCGCATCCTCGCGGTCCAGACCCAGCGTTTTCTGGTTGTCCGTGGACATCCGGCTCACCACGAAGGCCACCAGGGGCATGTGCCGCATAATCATCTCTTGTCGGGCCGGTCCTCGCATTTGCGGATACCCCCTCTGGAACGAAATAAGGCCGCTTGCCGGGAGGGCGAGCGGCCTTCAAACGCAACGACGAAAACATCAGAACCCGGCGGGGTTGCAGGTCTTCGGCGGCCCGGCCGTCCGCCTGGAGGCGGACCCGTTGGCTTTGCGCCCTCGCCTTGCGGCGAGTTTGCCCGTTCGCTACCTCTGAACGTCCCGGGGCTTCCCGCCACCACCAACCACCCCGATCCCTTAGGTGGTTCCGCTAACCCCTAACGTCGCACCAGCGCCTTTGTTACAGATCTCGCCGGGGATTTTTCGCCCAGAAGCGGCAGCCCGGCCGCTTCCAGCCTTGTCATGGGTCTGGAATGATTGCCTCGAAAGGTGCATACTGAGGCGTCGGAGAAGGCAGCGGGCGCCGATACTCTCTGCGAGGTACAGCCATGCCACGCACCAAGATGGACCGCTTCGAGCAGCGAAAAGCGACCCGAGCCAAGCTCGTCGAGGCCGCATTGCAACTCTTCTCGACAAGCGGCTACGAGCACGCCACCGTTGATGACATCTCCCAGGCCGCGGGTTATTCGAAGGGCGCCTACTACTTCCACTTCTCCACCAAGGACGACATCCTCCTCGAACTGCTCCGGATGTGGACGGAGGACCGCAACACCCAGCTCGCCGGGGCCGCCGAGAGCGCACGCAACCGGGAGGGGCTACGCGACGTGCTCGCTGGCTTCTTCTCGTACGCGATGTCGCCGCGTTGGCCGGGGGTCCTCCTGGAATTCTGGGCGCAGGCCATCCGGAACCAGGAGGTCAGCAAGCGCCTGACCGAGGCTTACGCCGCCTGGCGCAAGCACCTCGCCGAAGCCTTCGAGGGGGCCCGGGATGCTGGCGTCATCACGGCTCCAGCCGAAGACGCCGCCGCCGTCGCGTTAGCCGCGCACGATGGCTATGCCGTACAGGTCGCGATCGGGGCGCCCGGGGCAAAGGCAATGACAGCGGTTGACCTGGCCGAGTCCCTGCTCCTGCCGCTGGAGACCGCCGCAATCGAGAGGCGGGCGGCCGCCCAATAGCCCGCATCCATCCGGTATCGTTGCAGCGATGCCACCGCACGGAGCGTTCCTCTGCGCACCCTGATCCTTGCCCCATTTTCCGAGCGGCAGCTCGCCCGGCTGCGTACGCGGACGGACGTGGCTTACGAAAGCTGGCTCGATACTAACTCGCTGCAGGACCCCGACCTGCTCGGCGCCCGGCTCGCGCGCGAGGGGTTCGAGGCGTTGGTCGTGGAAGCAGACTTCGTGTTCGCGGAAGTGTTCGATGCCGCTCCCGGGCTGCAGTTCGTGGGCGTGTGCCGGAACGCCCTTCACCAGGTTGACCTCGATGCCGCCTCGACGCATGGCGTGGCGGTGTCGCACGCGCGGGGCCGCAACACAAACGCCGTCGCCGAGATGACGGTCGGCCTCATGTTCTCACTCGCGCGTGGCATTCCCCGGGCGCACGTCCTCGTCTCCGGCGGCGGCTGGCGCGACCCGGCGCTCGGGTACCGAACGCTTCGCGGGCGCGAGGTCGCCGGCTCTACCGTGGGGGTGGTCGGCTGTGGGCAGATCGGGCGCGAGGTGGCGCGGAAGTGCGTGGCCCTTGGCGCGAAGGTGGTGGTTTACGACCCGTACGTGCCGGAGCGGCACGTCACCGCGTGTGGCGCCCGGCGCGTCACGTTGCCGGCGCTGGCGAAAGGCAGCGACTTCGTGACCGTGCACGCCGCCGAGAACCGCGGTACCCGCCACATGATTGACACCGCGTTCTTCGAACGCATGAAGCCGGGGTCGTTCTTCATCAACACCAGCGCGGGCAGCATCATCGATCACGACGCGCTCGTCGCCGCGCTCGAGACTGGTCACCTCGGTGGCGCCGCGCTCGACGTCTTCGATGGCCACCCGCTGCCTTCCTCCAGCCCGCTGATGTCCGCGCCCAACCTGCTGCTCACGCCGCATATCGGCGGCGCGACCGCCGAGACGATCGAACGCCACTCGCGCATCATGGTCTCCGAGATCGAGCGCCTGATCGATGGCAAGCCGCTGAGGTGGTGCGTGAACCCGGAGTACGCACAGCACGCCTAGCGCCCTACCAGCCCGCCTGCGATCCTGTACTCGATGCCCTCCGACTACTTCACCGAACGGCAGGAAGTCCTCGATGCCGTCCGTCGCATCGTGGGACTTGGCCTCGTCGCGCATGCCAGCGGGAACGTCAGCCGGCGGATTGCAATGCCGGATGGCGAAGTGTTCGCCGTCACCGCCAGTCGCGTGCCGTACCATCGCTTCGGCATCGATGATGTCCTGGTGGTCGATGCGAACATCGATCCTGTCTTCGGCGACGGCATCCCGTCGAGCGAGTCGCTGACCCACATGGCTGTGTATGCCGCCCGCCCGGATGTGGGCGCGGTCATCCACACGCATTCCGTCCACGCGAGCGCGTTCGCCGTGGCCGGCCGGCCGATCCCATGCGTGCTGGACGAGCAGGTCGTAGTACTGGGCGGGCAGGTGGAGGTCGCGGAGTACGGGGCCTCGGCGAGCCTGCAGCTGGCGGATCATGCCGTGACGGCGCTCGGCGAACGAGCGGCCGTCCTGCTGCGAAACCATGGCGTCCTTGGCGTTGGGCGCGATCTCGAGGAGGCGGTGGCGACCGTCGAACTTGTGGAGCGCTGGGCGAAGGTGCGCCTGCTCAGCCTGCAACTTGGCCCAGGACGTGAGCTCCCGCCAGAGGTTGTCGCTGTGGAGCAGAAGATCTACCGCATGATGAAGGGTTTCAAGTGATGCAGGTCCCCTCGTTTCTGCTGCGCCGCCTCTACGTGAAAGGCAGCCTCCGAAACGAGGACGGCGGGGTCGCCTTCGACCTGTCGAACACCCTCGGATCCGGTTATGCGGACCAGGTGCTGCCGCTCCGACTCGATGGCGAGGACATCGATTCGTCGTCGTGTGCCTTCGTCATCGAGGGTCAGCAGCTGCGGTTCGACGAGATCTCCGCCGAGAGACCGATGACGCTGGCAATGAACGGCGCTCTCTCAGTCCGCGTCGAGGGCAGGACGCTTGCGGCCGGTGAGCACACCGTCGAATTGGCGTTCATCGTGACGGGCATGGGCGAGATGCGGTTCGACGTGAAGGACACGGTTCATGACTGACGCGCTGCCGCCCGAAGTTCCCCCGATCGACCACGTCCGCCGCTGGCACGACATCGTCGAGCGCCGCCGGGCCCAGATGGATGCCGCCTACGCCGCGAACGGCATCTCCAATACCGACTACTGGGCCAAGCGCGCGAAAACCTATCGCCAGGCGCTGCACCACCGCACGGACGAGGATCCGTTCTTCCTCCGTGTGCGCGATGCCGTGACGCCCGACAGCAGCATCCTCGACGTGGGTGCCGGTACCGGGCGACACACGCTCGCCCTGGCACCCTACGTGCGTCGCGTCGTGGCCGTCGATCCGTCCGCGGCGATGCTGGGGTTGCTGCGCGAGGACATCGATGCTCAGCGCATCGCCAACGTGGAGACAGTACCGGCCGACTGGCTGGACGCCAAGGTTGAACACGCGGACGTCGTGATCTGCTCCCACGTCCTGTATCCCATCGCCGACCCGTTAGCGTTTATCCGCAAGCTCGAGCAGCACGCCCGTCGCCGCGTCTTCATCTACCTCCGTGTGGACCCGCTGCCGACGGACATGGGGCTGTGGCCCGAGTTTTACGGCGTGCCACTGCAGGCGCAACCCGTCGCGCTCGACCTGCTGAATCTCCTCGCGCAGATCGGCGTCATGGCGGACCTGGAGGTCGCCGAGCATCGGTTTACATGGACGTTCGCGGATATCGACGAGGCCGTTGCGCAGACGCGGAACAGCCTCTGTCTGCGTGAGGATGATGTCGCATCGACAGCGCGGTTGAGGGTGCTCCTGCAACAGCGCCTCGTGCCATGGCCAAACGGCCGCCTCGGCCCCGAGATCGGTTCCGCGCGGTCGGGCATCATCTCCTGGACGCCTGGTAGCGCCTAACCGCCCCGCCGCCCCAACCACTCCCGCACCACCGCCACCAGGTCCTCGGGCCGGTCCGTCGGCACCGAATGGCCCGATTCCGGGATCTCCGCGAGTTCCGCATCGGGGAAGGCAGCGACCATGCGGGCGGCGATGTCCTCGGGCAGCACCAGCGTCTTGCCGCCCCGCACCAGCAGCACCGGCATGCCGATCTCCGGAAGGCGGTCCGTAAGATCGGCGGGATCCCAGGCGACCTGCACTTTCGGATCCCACTTCAACAGCAGGCCGCCGTCATCGTCCTGCACGAGGTTCAAGCGGGTGCGGTAGGCCAGGTTCTCGTCCGGCGCCGTCGTGTTACCGGCGCGCGCGTCACGGAACGCCTCCTCGAAGGTTGCGTATGGCTTGTGACCCTCGATGGCCAGCCGCTCCATCGCTTCGCGGTTCGGCCAGTGGTCACGCCGGAGCAGCGGCGGGATGTCGACGACGATCAGCTGTGAGACCTGGTTCGGGTGCGCGTGCGCGTAGGCCATCGCGTTGTGCCCGCCCATTGAGAGCCCCATGAGCACAAAGCGATCGAGCCTCCAGGCCTGCCGCAGCGCCTCAACGTCGTCCACGAAGTCCTGCGTCGAGTATGTCGTCGCGTGTTGCGTGTCACCGTGGCCGCGCTGGTCGGGGACGAGTAGCCGGTAGTAGTCGCTTAGCGGCGCGGCCACGTGGTCCCAGGTGTGCGCGTGGCCCGTGAGTCCGTGCAGCAGGACCATCGGCGGCGCGTCCGGCTGGCCCCACTCCAGCACGTGGAACCATAGACCGCGGGTCTCCACGACACGCTCGGTATAACCGGCTATCGTTTGCATCGCGTCCTCCCTGTGCGAAGAGGATGGACGCGGCTGCGGGTTCCAGTCAAGAGCTTCTCGCGGTAGAGGGGACCGCCCGCGAAGACGAACTCGTCGGGCGCAACCCACGGCTTCGCCGCGCACCCTCCGCGTGGTGACCGCCCGCATATTGGGGTACCGGGCGGCTCTACGGTGAACGGGCTCCGCGCACTACACTGGCTCCCGACCACCGGCGCTAACGATGGGAGACAACGATGCCCCTGACGCCTGCCGACGACTTCATGATCCATCAAACGCCCGAGACCATCGATCGGGTCTACACCAGTGATCGCAACTTCTACGACCGCTACTTCTTCGGCGTGTACCCCATCGACAGCAGCATGCATCTGCTGCTCGCCTTTGGACAGTATCCGAACGTCGGTGTTATGGACGCCTTCGCGACGATTGTCGTCGATAACAAGACGCAGTACATCGTCCGTGCTTCGCGCGCCCTCGGCTCCGACCGTATGGACACAACCGTTGGTCCCATCGGCGTGCAGATCAGGGAGCCCTTGCGCACCTCGCGCATCTACTGCGAGGACAACGACATCGGCCTGAGGTTCGATCTGACGTTCGAGGGGCGGACGTTTCCGTTCGAGGAGCCTAAGTTCCTGCGGATGTCCGGCCCGCGACGCGTCATGGAATACACGCGGATGACACAGCACGCGCGCGTCTCCGGCACGCTCACCGTCGCCGGGAAGACCTTCGACGTACGTCCCGACACCTGGTGGGGCGTGCGGGACCACTCCTGGGGTGTCCGGCCCATCGGAGGTGGGGAGCCCCCTTCAGCGCCGCCGCCAAACGCCGCGCTGGGCGGCTTCTACTGGCAGTGGTCGCCCGTCCAGTTCAACGATGTCTGCTTCATGTATACCTGCAGCGAGGAGGGCGACGGCACACGTTGGCACTCCGCGTCCGAGCTGCTTTACCCATACGACGCCGGGCGTGATCCCGAGCCGTTGACCGTCATCGGCCACGACTTGAAGCTCAAGCCCGGCACGCGCATCTTCGACAGCGGAACCTACGACGTTGCACGCGCCGACGGCTCACCCGTTCGCATCACGATGGAGCCGAAACAGACGCTGTTCATGTCCGGCGGCGGGTATGCCTACCTGGGAGGCTGGCGCCACGGGCAGTATCACTCGCCGCTAGAGGTAGAGACCGAAGCGTGGGATCTCACGGACGAGAACCTCATGCCGAAGCTCGGCTCCCACACGCAGACGCTCTGCGACTTCCACGTTGAGGGGCTCGGCGACATTGGCACCGGCCACGGCATCTTTGAGTTCCTGTCGCTGGGCGCATACCTGCCCTACGGCTTCAAGAGCTTCGGCGATGTCGCTCCCGCCCGGTAGGGCAAAGTTGGCCGCCGGTCCAGCTCCCCCGAGACTGGACCGGCGGCGAGATCCCCCAGGGGATGGGGGCGTAGGAGCGTTGGACGACGCGACGCACGAGCAGGGGCTGAGATCCCGCCCGTGCGTCGCTTGGCGGAGTGTATGTTTCGTTCTGACGTATTGTCAATGAATTACCTCCGCAAATCGGCGGAACGCCGGAGAACCCAAACCGGCGAGACTCCGACAGCTGCCGGTCGAGGGACGAGAAATTTCGCAAAAGTGATCCAGCGGGCTTGGAGATTGGGCACCGGTCGCCGTAGGGTGTGCCTCCATATCAAACGAGGAGGCCCCATGGACGTTTACGGTTGGTGCCATAACGGCTACCACAACCTGCCGGCCCGGGAGGTCCTGCGCCGCGCGCACGTCGCCCGCCTCGACGCCCTCGTCGTGAAGTACGGCGACGCCTTGTTCGAGCGGGAGATCAGCACGGCGGGGATGCGCTGGGGCGTCGAGCGCTTCGCCTTTGCCGCGCAGGCGGCGCACGAAGGAAACATGCTCGCCGATGCGGTCGATGTCGGCGCATCGTTTGCCGTCGCGAACTGCGAGCCCAACGATGGCGGCGGCTGGGGCGAAGCTGGCGCCGCGCCTGCGATTCGGTCGCTGATTGCCGCCTTCCGCAACCGCCACTCTGACACGCCCCTGTACGTGTGCGCGGACCTACGGTCGGGCAGGAGCCTCGACGCGCCGTTTGTGCGTGAGGCCGCTCGCGGCGGCGTCAATGGATGGATGGCAATGGTGTACCCGAAGGCGTTCGGCCAGGGCGTCGCGGCCTCCTTCGACGCGGCATATCCGGGTCGCGACTATCTCGGCCTGCCGTGCTCACCCGTCATACAGACGTACGACGCCATCGGCGCGCCCATGGTGCGAGCGCAGGTCGATGAGGCCCGCCGGCGCGGTGCGGCATCCCTGTCCATCTACGTCGTCGAGACTGCCTCTGACGACGAGCTCCGGGCCGGGGCGACCGCCCATGACAACTGGCCGCCCGACGCTCGCGTTCTTCAGGCGACCGCTCTCGCGTACCTCCGCGGCGCCCTCGCGATCCTCGACCACGGAACCCCGGCCGAGCTCCGCGGCTGGGCGGATCTCTTCAGCGGGCGGCGTTAAGAAAAGGCAAAGGGCGCGAGACTATGACTCGCGCCCTGAACAGCGGCTAACAGGCGCACCCGCTGACAGCTAGGAGCTACGAGGTGGTGCCGAGGGCCAGAATCGAACTGGCGACACTACGATTTTCAGTCGTATGCTCTACCAACTGAGCTACCTCGGCATGGGCTGTCATTCTACCGGTGGTCTCCCTCTGCGTCCAAAGCGCAGCGCCTGATCGTAGCCGCGGGCGCTGATATACTCAGCCGATTTTTCCGGTGCACCGCACGCTCGCAGAGCAGTTGGGAGACAGTGCCGGGCAGGTGGACCTGACCGGCGAAGACAGGTATCACATGTCGGTCCTGATCGTCGCATCATCGGAGCCGCGCGCCGGGCGCAGCCTGCTCGCCGCGGCCATGGCGTATCGCCTGGGCCGGGACGGCAGGCCGGTAACTCTCGCCCGCCTCGCGGGAGATGCCGGCGCGCAGGCCGATGCGGCCACATTCGCATCGCTGGAAGGTGTCGTCGCTCCGTCGGCTCCAATGGATGCCGCGACGGCAGTGAAGGTTGAGGGCGACCTCGTCGCCGAAGCGCCTTCCGGCTCTGTACGCCAGCTCGTGGCGTCGCTCAAGGCTCGTGTGCTCGCGGTCGGCGGCACGGGGTCGACCAATGCGGACGCAGCGAAGGAAGCGCTGTTAGGTACCGTCCTGACGCGGGTACCGGCCGCCGACGTCGAGACCGTCGGGAAGCGTGCGGGTGTGCTGCTTGTGCTGCCGGAGGATCGCGTGCTCGCCGCACCTTCCGTCGCCGATATTGCCGATGCGCTTCGTGCGAAGAGCCTCGCGCGTGGCGACGTCCAGTGCACGATCGACCGCGTGATGATCGGCACGGTGGCTTCCGACGCCGCCGGCCCGTACTTCGCCAACCGTCAGCGCACGTGCGTCGTGACCCGGTTCGACAAGACCGACATCCAGCTCGCCGCCCTGAACACCGACCTGGAGTGCCTGGTGCTGACTGGCGGAGGGGAGCCCAGCCCCTACTTGCTGGACCGTGTCGCCGGCCATCGTCCGGACGTCGCGGTGCTGCTGGCTCCGGATGACACCGTCACCTCGATGCGGGCGATCGAGCCCCTGTTCGCGGCCAGCCGGTTCGAGGGCCAGGGCAAGCTGCTCCGCGTGGTGGAGATGTTGGACGAGGCAGGCTTCACGCTCGGGTTCTAGGACAGCCGTCCACGTGCGGATTGAGTGGCTACCGGCCCTGTCGGCCCTCGATGCGTGTTCTGACTTCATCGCAGTCGGCGCCGTCAGCGTCGATCACGAGCGGCTCGTGGTCTTTCACGTCGGACCAAGCGCATTCTCGCTCAACCGGACCAAACACCATCACCGAGTCCGGCGTGCCCCATCGCCCAAAGAGGCGGCCCAGCCGTATCGTACGCATGGTGCGCGGCGGTACTTCGATCCGCAGCCGGGTTCCCACGCCAATGAGGACGGCCTGGTCGGTGTCGTTGCGGACGTCGAGCGTGGATGTCCACAGGCGCTCGCACGAGAAGGCGGATGTGAGCCCGAACACGATCACGATCGCCAGCAGACTCAGGCCAAGCGCGAATCGCGGCACCCGTACCTCCTCTCGCGGTGACGTGGCCGTCGGCGCCTGTCCTACGCCGTGAGCTCCTCACCGCCGTCTACGCCGATGACGTTCCCCGTCATCCAGTACAGGTTTTCGTGCGAGAGCACTGCGATCGCCTTCGCGACGTCCTCGGGCGTCGTAGAACGCCCGCTCGGATTGCGTTCCATCGCCTGCTGGTGCAGCTCGGGCCCGCCCGGTATGCGACGCAGGGCCGGGGTATCCGTCACCCCGGCGCGGATGGCGTTCGCCGTCACGCCCATCGGCGCCATCTCGAACGCCAGCTGCCGGATGTGGGACTCCAGTGACGCCTTGGCGGCGGACACGGCGCCGTACGCTTTGATCACGCGCGTCGAGCCGCTGCTGGTCATGGCGAAGATGCGGCTGTGCTTGCCCAGCAGCCTTCGGTCGGCCATATCCTGCGCCCAGTACACGAGGCTGTGCGCCATCACGTCCAGCGTCATGTCCATCTGTTTCTGGCTGATGCGCTCCTTCGCGCCCTGCGCGATGAACGGGAGCAGCGTCCCGAACGCCAGCGAGTGCATCAGGACGTGACAGTAGCCGTCGGGGCCCAGCCTGTCACGTACGGAGTCGAGCGTGGCGCGGCGTTTTTCGTCGTCGGCCGCGTTGATGTTGAAGAACACCGCCTCTTCGCCGGTGGCTCTCACCGCGTCCTGCACGGCGACGGCGTTCGGCAGCGTCGACCGCAGGTCAAAGTGCACGCCGAATATGCCGTATCCGTTGCGAGCCAGCTCGATCGACGTCGCCGCCCCGAAGCCGCTCGATGCCCCGAGAATCAGTGCCCACTTCGATGACATACGCACCCCTGCTTTCGCTTGAACGTTAGGGTCGGTCGGAAGTCTACGAGAGGAGCCCGTCGGTAGCCATCAGCTTCTGGCGGTAGAGCGCGACCGCCTCGTCCTCGCCACTCAGCTTCGCCCCCATAGCGTCGAAGAGGGTCGGCGTCGGCGCGACGCAGTAACGCATCGTCTCCGAGGCGACGCGCACCGCGTCTGTCACGTGCTGGCGCTGCGGGGGCGGGCTCAGGCGCTGGCCGTTCACGAACAGGATCCCCCGCGGCGCCTCGCCCCGGCGCTCGATGGTCCTTTCGATGCGCTGGCGCAGCCGGTGGTGCGCCGCCATATCGATGGGGTGCTCGCCGGCCTCAATCTCGAACAGCGCGGAGGCTTCGCCGCAGCGCAGCTCCAGTTCGCGAGGGTCGCGGTCGAACACCTCGAAGCCGATGAGGCGAAGCGCTTCCAGAACCACGGCGTCGAGGCCGACGGCCCCCTCCTGCCACAGCAGCCGCTGGAAGCGCGCCAGGGCGTCGTAGGAGGCTTCAGCGGCCTGGACGGCCTCCGCGGCCTGCCCGCCGGCCTCCCGAGCGTCCTGGAGGGCATTGCGGCATTCGTCGAGGCCGGGAAGAGGTCGCGATTCCACCCACGTCGGGGGACGCCCCTGCGCGACGGCACCCAGCGCGCGCCTCACGCCCGCCTGCAGGACATCGGATGCCGCATACCGCGCCTCTCCCGATGGGACCGTCTTCAGCGCCGGCAGGAAGATCAGCCGACCGGAGGCCAGCGGCAGCTCCACGCCGATCGCCGCCCCGCCCTGGCTGCGCGCGAACACGGTCGCTCCTTCGATTCGGCCTACGTCGAAGTGCGCACGGTATGCAATGTTCGCGAGCTGAGACGCGACAAAGCTCGCTAGCGGGTGTTGCCAGTCGATCACCTGCGCCTGAGACCCTTCGCCTGCGGCGAGGAAAGGGGTCTTCATCGCGACGCCGTCGGGAAGCGGGAGCCAGGCGTAGTCGCCGGTATCGCCCGCCCCCGGAATCCGGTGCGCTGCGCCGGGGTGCGTGAATACGACCACAACACCGCCGTTTTGAAGCAGCTTCTCGGTTTCGGCGCGGCGCCGAAGCAGGACCTCGGCCAGGGCGGCGTCCTCGGTAGCGGCCGGCACAGCCCGAATCGGCGCGCCCGTGAACGCACGGGCGTCGGCCGACCCATCGATGACCCCCTCGATGAGAACGCCGGTGGCATGCGGGTCGATGACGAGCGCGTCATAGTCGAAGAAGGACGGCGCCGACAGGAAGGTGTAGTTGTCCACCTGGATGCCCGGCAACGGGTAGCCGAGGGACAGGATCCGGCCGATCACCTTTGTCATGCGTGCAGCTTAGTCGTCCAGCGGCAATGTGCGAAGGAACTCCCGCAGGCCGGGCCCTATATCGGCGCGGCGCAGGCCGATCTCGATCGAGGCAATGAGCAATCCCAGCGGGCGTCCGGTATCGAAGCGCATGCCTTTGAACCGGTAGGCGAACACATTCTGCGTCTCCATCAGCGTGGCCAGCGCGTCCGTGATCTGGATCTCCCGGCCCGCGCCCGGCGGCGTCTTCTCGAGGATGCCGAAGATTTCAGGCGTAAGCACGTAGCGGCCGACGATGGCCAGCCGCGACGGCGCATCCTCGAGCTTCGGCTTCTCGACCAGGGTGTTCAGCCGAAAGACCCCGCCGCCCAGGTCCTCTCCCCCGACGATGCCGTACTGCTCGACCTCGGCGTCGGGCACCTCCTGTACGGCGATGACGGAGCCGCCGTGCTTCTCGAAGACATCGACCATCTGCCTGGAGACCGGCGGGTCGGCTACCGTCACGTCGTCGGGAAACATGAGTAGGAACGGCTCGTTGCCGACGACATCTCGCGCTTGCAGGACGGCATGGCCCACGCCCTTCTGCTCCTTCTGGCGCACGTACACAATGTCGGCAAGCTCGCTGATCTGCCGGATCTCGTGCAGCCGGGCGTGGTCGCCCTTGTCGTGCAGCGCCATCTCCAGCTCCAGCGTCCGGTCGAAGTGGTCCTCGACCGCACGCTTTCCGGCCGCCGTGACGATGCAGACCTGCGTGATGCCGGCCGCTGCGGCCTCCTCGACCGTGTACTGGATAATGGGCTTGTCGACGAGGGGGAGGGATTCCTTTGGCTGGGCCTTGGTGGCCGGCAGCAGCCGCGTTCCGTAGCCCGCCGCCAGCACCACCGCTTTTCGTACCTGCACGAATCCTCCCGCGACAAAAGTCCCCCGCTCTCGTCGTGATTGTATCGGCGTTCTAGCCGACCGGCCCAATCCCCTTGGCCAACACATCCGTTCAGCCCCGGTCCGCGTATTCATTCCGGGCGGAACAGCCCCTCCGTAGCATCTGTCGCAAACAGCAGGAGGAACGCTCGTGAAGTGGCTTGTGTCCGGTGGCCTCTTGATGGCCGGGCTGACAGTGATGTCTTCGATGGCGGTGGTGGCAGGGGCAGCCACGCAGCCCGTTTCGGTGCAGGACAACCAGTTCGTGGATGGAACGTCGGGAAACGGCACCACCACGATCACCGCGGGAGATTCGGTTCAGTGGACGTGGTCGGGCTCGAACCCGCACACCGTGGACAGCAACGGTGGCGGCGAGACGTTTTCCAGCGGGGAGCAACAGACCTCAGGCACGTTCAGCCACACCTTCAGCACGCCGGGCACGTACAACTACATCTGTGGTGTACACGGCACGTCGATGCAGGGCACCGTCATCGTGAATGCGGGCGCTGTTGCCACCGACACTCCGGCGCCCCAGCCCAGCAGCACGCCCGTGCCGGAACCGACCAACACGCCGCAAACGACGAATACGGCCGGCCCGACGGTCGCCAGCACCCCCGTGCCCGCGGGCACCGCCATCGCCCCCACGAACACCCCGGCAACGGCCGCCACCGGCGCGACGCCTCGGCCCGCGGGCGCGGCGCTCCCGGCCGCCGGGTCGGGCGGGAGCTCTGGTGACGCGTGGCCGCGATCGGCCGCAGCCCTGGCGGTTGTTGTCGGCCTTCTGGGCATCGCCGGCGCGGCGATGGCGCGCTGGAGGCGCACGGCCTAGAAGGGACAGAAGATGGCTGCGTTGAAGGTGGGATTCGCGTAGCCGAAGTCCCAGAACGCCTCGTACTCCGGTTCGTTGGCCCGCAGGCCGTCGCGGACGGCGGCGCAGCCGACCGAGATCTCGGACTTCGCGGCGAATCCTGCCTGGAAGGAGGCGGCCAGCTGCGCATGCAACGTTTGCTCACCTTCCCGGGCGCTCTCGAGATAGCCAGTGGCTGTCGCCGCATCGCCCCCTGACAGCAGGTGGGCGAGCGCCGCTCGGAACAGCCCGTACGCGCGCAGTTCCGCAACCTCGTTCTTGTCGGGATAGTACGCTTCGAGCGTGGCGTCCAGGACCGCCAGCAGGTACATCTGCTCGGCCAGTGTGTAGTTGCCTGCCGCAAGCACGGCATCGGCGTCGGCGATGTGGTGATAGAGATAGGGCGAGGGTCCCGGTTCGGTGGTTCGCAGCGTGTACAACGACCCGTCCCACCCCCACGTCTCCGTGCGCGGCCGCTGTGGACCGGCGCCCACGCTGCCGCTGATGCCCCCGCTCGCCAGCAGCTCCAGCGAGCCATCGCCGTCGGTATCGCGGAATTCGAACGAGCCTTCTCCCACACCGATACCGTCGCGCGCGGAGATGAGCTCGTAGCCGTCGCCGGATCCCGCGTAGATGAACGCCGTTTCGAAGCAGGCGCTCGCCCCGCAATAGCCCGTCTTGTACGCAAACTCGCCCGAGCTGTCGCCGTTGAGATCCGCCGCCGCCAGGAGCGGCGTCAGGGCCGTCGTACCCGGCGGGACGGCCTCGAACGACTCCGTCTGGAAGGCGACGGTGTAACCCGCCGCCGAAGGATCCAACACCACGATGCGGTATCGGGTATCCGACGTCGCGGTCGGCAGGTCGAGCGGGGCCGATATCACGACCACAAGCTCGTCGTCGGGATCGTCGTCGGTGTTCCCGGCGAGGCAGCCGTCGGCCGCCTCCACCAGCGGCATCTCCCACTCGGCGAGGAGTTCGCCAAGGCAGTCCGACGCCGCGCCCGGACTCGTCGTCAGATACGTGGCGACGGTCTCGGCGTATGCGTCGAAGCTTGCAGGTCGCTCTGGCGGAGGGACGGAAGGCGTCGGGGACACTTCCGGAACGGCCGTCGGCGTCAGCGGGACGATCGACGTGCTCTGCGTTGCAGTCCGCTGTTCACACGCGGCAAACATTAGGGCGAACGCGAAGAAAGCGGCGGTCCATGCCTTGCTCATGACGTCTCAGCCTAGCTTATGCGGCGGTAGCTCGAGGCGGACAAACGGACCATTTGCCACCAACGCGACATAACATCTCATTCTGTTACGGCGCCGGTTCGCTGATAGACGATTTCACCGCCCAATGCGGTCATGTCAACGCGCAGTTGGCAGAGCCGCATTGGATCCGTTAGAGACAACGGATCCTCGCTGAGGACGATGAAATCGGCGTGGTATCCCTTTGCGATGCGCCCGAAACTCTCCACCTCGCCTACCGCCTTCGCAGGCCCGGCGGTGTAGTGCCGCAGTGCGTCCTCGGTCCCGACGCGCTGCTCCGGATACCAGCCGCCCGCAGGTTCGCCGTCGGCGTTCCGCCGCGTTACCGCAGCGTGGATGCCCGCCAGCGGATCCATCGTCTCGACAGGCGCGTCGGAGCCGAACGCCAGGTCCGCCCCCGACGACTGCAGCGAGCGGTACGCATACGCGAGCCGGCCGCGCGGGCCCCACGATCGATCGGATTTGTGCTGATCCTGCCTGGCGTGGATTGGCTGCACCGACGCGGCCACGCCCAGGGCAGCGAACCTCGCAACGTCATCGGCGCGCAGCAGTTGCGCGTGCTCGATGCGCCGGGGAAGCGCCGGTGCGAGTGCTCGCGCGCGCTCGAAGATGTTGAGCGCTTCGTGATTTGCGCGATCCCCGATGGCGTGCACTGCGGGAGCGATCCCGCGCTCGAGGCAGTGGCGCACATCTCGCTCGAGGTCCTCCACCGGTTGCAGCGGGAAGCCGCACGCGGTCGAATGCTCATACGGGTCGAACATCCACGCGGTGAGGGAGCCAAGGGCGCCGTCCGTGAAGAACTTCACGCCGCCGATGCGCAGCATGTCGTCGCCATCGCCCGTCGTGATGCCGCGCTCGATCCACTCGTCCAGCTTCTGGTGCGAGAGGAAGAGGCGCACGCGCAGGTGCAGCCGCCCGGAATCGTTGAGGGCGTGCAGCGCCTGGAACTCGCCCCGCCCCACGTCCATCGGATGGACCGCCGTGACGCCCAGGCGGTGCGCTCCGCGCACCGCTTCCTCGATGGCGGCGATACGGTCGGTCTGCGTCGGGCGCGGCATGACCTCCGTAACGAGGCGTGACGCGTTGTCGCGGAGGATGCCTGTCGGTTCACCGTCGTCACCGATGTCGATGGCACCGCCTTCGGGGCTTGCGGTCGCGCCGGTAATCCCGGCGGCGCGAAGGGCGGCGGAGTTCAACCAGGTGCAGTGTCCGGAGGCTTGAGTGAGCACCACGGGATGCTCAGGTGAAATGCCGTCGAGTTGATGGCGGCTCGGGAAGGTGGCGCCGGGCCAGAGATTCTGGTCCCATCCCGCGCCCGTCACCCATGAGCTGGCCGGACTGACGGCTACGCGCTCGCGCACGCGCCGCAACGCCTCTTCGATGCTCGGCACCTCCTTGAGCTGTACCGCGCCCATGCCCAACCCTGTCGCCAGCAGGTGCACGTGCGCGTCGGTGAACCCGGGCATCAGGAACCGCCCGCCGAGGTCGAGCACCTTCGCGCCAGGCGCCGCGTTGATCTCGGTCTGGTCGCCGACATGCGCGAACTTGCCGTCGCGGACGACTGCGGCCGACGCCGTGGGCCGCGCCGGATCGCCGGTCCAGATGTGCGCGTTGTGGATCACGAGATCGGGCATGTGTAGGAGATACCACGTGGCCACTGAATGCGGAACGGGCGGCAGGATAAGAAGAGCGCTCGGTGTGGGCGCTCGTTTGAGGGCATCGTACGCGGTCCGCGCTCTAGGCCGTGGGTTCCGCCGCCGGGGCTTTGCTCTTGCTCTTCTTCGTGGTCGAGCGCGCTTCCTGGACCGCCGTAGACTTCTGCAGCCGCTTGGTGAAGCGTTCCACGCGGCCCGCCGTGTCGACGATGCGCTGCTGGCCCGTAAAGAACGGGTGGCAGGCGCTGCAGATGTCGACGTGCAGATCGGCTTTGGTCGCGCGGGTCTCGAAGCTGTTCCCACAGGCGCAGTGGACGCGCGCTTCGACGTAGTCGGGGTGAATCTTGGCCTTCACGGGATTACTCTTTCGCTGGTGGGACTCGATGCGTCAGCTGCCGGATGTCACCGGGTAGACGCTGACTTTCTTGCGGCGGTTCTTCGCGTAGTGTTCGAACTTCACGGCGCCTTCGACCAGCGCGTGCAGCGTGTGGTCGCGGCCGACGCCGACGTTACGGCCCGGGTGGAAGCGCGTACCACGCTGGCGCAAGATAATCGTGCCCGGCAGCACCACCTGGCCGTCCGAGCGCTTCACGCCCAGCCGCTGGCTGTTGCTGTCGCGGCCGTTTCTGCTGCTGCCTACGCCCTTTTTGTGTGCCATAACCTACTCTGCCTTCCTGCGAGAGCGCTTCGGCTTCTCGGCTGGCTCCGTCGGCGTTTCGACAGCTGGAGCGGTTGTCTCCGGTGCGACATCCGGTTCGACCGCTGCCGTGGCCTGCGCGGCCTTGCGTGCGCGGCGGCCTTTCGGCTGCTCCGCCTCCGCCGCTTCCACGGGCTCCGGCTCCTGCGCCGTCTTCGGCTTCGGTTCCTCGCCGGGCAGCAGGATGTCCTCGATCAGCACCTTCGTGAAGGGCTGGCGGTGGCCTGTCTTTTTCCGGTAGCGGGTCTTCGCCTTGTACCGGAAGACGATGATCTTCTTCGACCTTCCCTGCTCGGCGATCGTGCCCAGCACGCGCGCGCCGCTTATCGTGGGCGCCCCGACGGTGACGCCGCTGCCGTCGTCCATGAGCAGGACGTCGCCCACCTCGACCACGTCGCCAACTTCTCCGGCGAGGCGCTCGATCTTGAGCGCGCGGCCTTCCTCGACTCGGTACTGCTTGCCTCCGGTGCGCACCACGGCGTACAAGGGAATCCTCCAGACAACAGAACGCCCGCCGTTCGGCAGGCCACTTATTCTATCGGCGGCCTCCGTGGAGTGTCAAAGAACCGGGCCGAGGGCCATCTCCAATCTAGCAGACGGCGCAAGCGCCCCTACGTATCCTCTTCCGCCAGCCACCTCCGGTACAGCTCGTCGATGCGCCGCCGTTGCTGCTCTAACAGGTGCGAGGCGCGAGAGCCCTCCCGGTGATCCCCCTGGGTGAACGCGTCGGAGACACGCTTCTCGAGCGCCTCCCGTTCTCGCTCGGCCGCCTCGATGCGGGCCCGCAGAACGGCCGCGCCGGATGACGCGCGGCCGTTGTTCGGTCGGCGCTCACGGGCCGAGCGGCGGGTCGCCACGCGAACCTTCGTGACAGCCGGCTGCGCCTGCCGCACCGACCAGTATTCGGAGAAGTTGCCAGTGAACGGCTCGAACCGCCCATCGACAACCTCCACCACGCGCCCGGCCACCTTGTCGAGGAAGTAGCGGTCGTGCGAAACGAGGAGCAGCGTGCCGGTGAAGTCCGCCAGCGCGTCCTCGATGGCCTCACAGGCGGGGATGTCCAGGTGGTTTGTCGGCTCGTCCAGGATCAGGAAGTCCGGCTGCTGGATCGACAGCCGCGCAAGCTGCAGCCGGTTACGCTCGCCGCCGGAGAGATCGCCGACGCGTTTGTCGAGGTCATTCGGGCCGAACATGAACCGCCCGAGCACGCCAAAGGCCTTCTCGCGGGTCATGTTCGGCTCGACCAGGATCTGTTCGAGCACGGTGCGGTGGTCGTCGAGGACGTCCTGCTCCTGCGCGCAGTAACCGACGCGAAGGCTGGGCCCAACCCGGATCACGTCGTCGTCCCACGAACCGCGGGCGAGCACGTCGCGCAGGAACGTGGTCTTCCCGCAGCCGTTGGGGCCGATGATCGCGACTCGTTGTCCGATGCGGATGTCCATATCCGCGTCGGAGAACAACGTACGCTCACCGAACGCTCTCGCATAACCGCGAACCTGCAGCGCCACGTCCGCCTTGCTGGTATCGCGAGACAGGGACAGGCGCAGGGGCGCAGCTTCGGCCGCGGGCTTCTCAACCGCCTGGGCGCGCTCGCGCTCCAGCTGTGACTTGCGCGCGCGAAGCCGCTTGCCCCAGGCCGGATCCGCCGTGCGCTGGGCGATCTCGCGAAAACGGCGCACGAGTTCCTCGAGCTGGGCGAGGCGCTTCTGATTGGCGACGTAGTCCGCGCGCTGCGCGAGCTTCTGACGTAGCGACTCGGCCCGGTACGCCGAGTAGTTGCCTGCGTAGGCATCTGCGGTACCGTCGTGGAGGTGCAGGATCCTGCCGGCCACCCGGTCCAGCAGGTAGCGGTTGTGGGAGACCATGAGCACGGCGCCGCGGAACTGCACGAGGAATCGCTCGAGCCACGCGAGGCCCGCGAAGTCCAGGTGGTTGCCGGGCTCGTCGAGCACCAGCAGGTCTGGTTCGGCCAGCAGCGCCTGCGCCAGAGAAAGGACGTTCCGTTCGCCGCCGGATAGCTGCTCCACCGGCTGATCCCCGCGCCCGCCGAGGCCGAACGCGTCCAGCATCGCCTCGGCACGCAATGGGAGCAGGTCTCCGCCGGCACGCTCGTACGCTGCCAGCTCGTCGTCGTAGTCCAGTGTCGCCTGCCGGATCGCGCCGGAGTCTGCCCCCGCAAGCCGCTGCTCCGCCTCGCGAAGCGTCGCGACCGCCCGCGCATGGTCGGCGAGGACCGCGCCAAGGACGGTCGCGCCGGGTTCGATCTCGACGTACTGCGGCACGTACCCAAGGCGCAGCCCCGAGGCCCGGGTGATGACGCCGCCGTTCGGCTTATCCTGGCCGAGCAGCAGCCGCAGGATCGTCGTCTTGCCGGCGCCGTTCGCGCCGATGAGGCCGGTCTTCTCGCCCGTGCCGACTCGAAACGTCACGTCGTGCAGGACAGGGCGGTGGCCGTAGTCCTTGCTGACGTTCTGAAATCGTAGAAGTTCCATCTCCATCACCTGTATCGGTGGCTCGCGTAGACCGCGAGGTTGATCTCCGTTGCCCACCCCGCGCGGGATGCATCAAAACGGAAGGGCCCCCGATGCCGGGGGCCCTTGTCGAAGCATGTCAGCCGCTGGAATCAGCGGTCGATGTCGTCCGCGTCCAGCGTGATGTTCGATTGGGATCCCCATGCCAGTTCGGGTGGACCGAGCTTCGGCTGCGGGCCGGGTGTTGCGTCCGGCGATTCCTGCTTCTCGTCCTCCAGGGGCAGCGGCGAGGCCGGCGGGGCGGGTGGCTCTTCGATGTCGAGGCCGTCCAACACGCGCTTCAGGTCGTCGCCTTCGATCGTCTCCTTGTCCAGCAGCACCTTCACCAACTTGTCCAGGCGCTCCCGGTTCTCGATCAGCAGGTTTCGCGCCGTCTGGTACGCGTGGTCGACCAGCCGTCGCACTTCCTCGTCGATCTCCTCGGCGACCTTCTCGCTGTAGTTCCGCTGCTCGCCGATTTCGCGGCCCAGGAACACGAGTTCCTGCTTGTTGCCGAAGGTCCGCGGACCGAGCCGCTCGCTCATACCCCACTGCGTGACCATGTTGCGGGCGATGTTCGTCGCCTTGCCCAAGTCGTTCGACGGCCCGGTTGTCGCCTCGCCGTCCAACAGCAGTTCCTCAGCGCACAGGCCACCCAGGGCCGCGGACAGCATGTCCTTGAACTGCTTGCGCGAGCGCAGGTGGCTGTCCTCCTCCGGCATGTACCGCGTGAAGCCACCGGCGAGACCGCGCGAGACGATGCTCACCTTGTACGGTGGATCGGCGTTTGGAAGCACATAGCCGACGAGCGCGTGCCCGGCCTCGTGGTAGGCGATGATCTCCTTTTCTTTCGGCGTGATCACCCGGCTCTTGCGTTCCGGCCCGGCGATCACGCGGTCGACGGCCTCGTTGAACTCGGCCATCGTGATCTTCTTCTTGTTGCGGCGCGCCGCCAGGATCGCCGCTTCGTTCACCAGGTTCGCCAGGTCGGCGCCGGAGAACCCTGGTGTCTGCTTCGCCAGCACTTCGAGGTTCACGTCCTTCTCGAACGGTTTCCCCTTGGTGTGAACTTCCAGGATCATCCTGCGGCCGCGGCTGTCGGGCGAATCCAGGATCACCTGCCGGTCGAAGCGGCCCGGGCGCAGCAGCGCCGGGTCCAGAATGTCCGGCCGGTTGGTCGCCGCGACCACGATCACGTTTGTGTTCGTGTCGAAGCCGTCCATCTCAACGAGAATTTGGTTCAGCGTCTGCTCGCGCTCGTCGTGCGATCCGCCGAGGCCCGCGCCTCGCTGGCGGCCCACCGCGTCGATCTCGTCGACGAAGACGATGCAGGGCGAGTTGCGCTTTGCCTGGTCGAACAGATCGCGCACCCGGCTGGCGCCCACACCGACGAACATCTCGACGAACTCCGAGCCGCTGATGGAGAAGAAGGGCACACCCGCCTCACCCGCGACCGCACGGGAGAGCAGCGTCTTGCCGGTGCCGGGAGGGCCGACGAGGAGCACACCGCGCGGTATCCGGGCCCCCAGGGAGGCGAACTTCTCCGGGTACTTCAGGAACTCGACGATCTCCTGGAGCTCCTCCTTCGCCTCATCCACGCCGGCGACGTCCATGAACGTCACCGTCGGCTTGTTGCCGGTGAACATGCGCGCGCGGCTCTTGCCGAAGTTCATCGCCTGGCTGTTCGAGCCCTGCGCCTGGCGCATCATGAAGATCAGGATGGCTCCGAACACGAGGATCGGCGCAAAGCTGATCAGCAGCCCGACGATGTTGCCGTACGACGACGGCTCCTTGTACTTGATGATCACCGAGTCGGCGGTGTTGCCACCGAGCTTGACGCCGTTTTCCTGCAGCACCTGCTCGATGTCGGTGTTCTTGCCGATGCGCGAGGTGTACTTCTGGGGGTCGTCGGGTTCCTTCTTGATCTCGAGCTTCTGGCCGTTGACCGTGATCTCCTGGACTTGGCCGTCGCGTCCCCACGCGATCACTTCGCTAAAGGGGACGCTCTTCGCGCTATCGCCCTTGCGGAAGAAGGAAAACACAATCGCCACCACGGCGACGAGGATGAGCAAGTAGATGAAGCTGTTGCGCAGCCAGCGTGAACTCATGAACGTACCTTAGCCTTTATCCCCGCGGTGGCCCTGAGGCGTGAGGGGCGCGCGTGCCCCTGAGTATAACAGAGTACGGATTCGCTTCGTTGCGTCGTTCCGGCCTTCCGTTGACGGCTTGCAGGCAATCGCCGCTGCAAGACCCCGCCCTCTCAGCAGGTAGTACGCACGCAATCTCCCGATCGATTGCATCGCACCGCCTGCCACGACTCTGTCAGTATCAGTTCAACTTCGACGACGACCCATCGGGGGGAACCCCTAGAGTCCGGCTCACTCGTCGTCCGAGGCCAGCCTGCCGCCCTGGGCCCAGTCCTCCCGGTCGACGTCCTGGAAGATGACAATGGTGGCTTCCGGCGTCGTGTGGGCGATGTTCGCAACCGCCTCCGTAATAGCTCGCGCCAGCTCCTGCTTCTGCGCGTGGGTGCGCCCCGAAAACATCTCGACCCGTACGATAGGCATGGCGGTCCTCCTGCTTGGCATCTGATCGGCGAAACGATAGCCCAGACGCCGGTCAGCCGCTGCGGCCCGGGGAGCAGGGCTGCTAGCCTGATGCACGATGCATGAGGTCGACTACCACGCCGACACCACGCGCCTGGAGGCTCTCAGCGACGGCGTCTTCGCCATCGCCATGACCCTGCTCATCATCGAGATCGGCGTGCCTCACGCCGAAGCGGGCGAAGGCCTGGGCGCGGCCCTGCTGGAGCTGTGGCCATCGTACTTCGGGTACGCCGTCAGTTTCATGACCATCGGCGTCATGTGGGCGAACCATCATCAGATGTTCAGGACATCTATCGCACCGATCACGTGCCGACGGTGCTCAACCTGCTCTGGCTCCTGTGCATCGCCTTCGTGCCGTTCCCGACAGCCGTCCTCGCCGAGTACATGCGCCAGCAGGACCAGATGATCGAGGCGGTACTGCTTTTCGGCGCGACCTTCACCATCACCGCGATCGCGGCCAACGCGCTCTGGCTCTGGGTCGCGACGAACCGCAACCTCATCGACGATCACGTGAGCGAAGTGCGGATTCGCAGCCGCACGCGCCGCTATCTGCCGGGCCCGCTCCTCTATGGCGTCGGCCTCCCGCTCGCGTTCGTGAGTCCCTGGATCAGCGTCGGGTTGTATGGCGCGCCCGCCGTGTTCTACCTGCTGCCGCTCAACGACGCGACGTCGTGACGCTCCGACATAACGGAGCGCTTTACACGCCGGAACGTACTGCGATAGCATCCGCCCGATGGGCCTGTTCCGCGCGGCGCCCACGCTGAACGCAGAGATCCGTGCATGGAAGCAGGGACTGCGTCTCGTCGCCGGTGTCGATGAGGCCGGCTGCGGGCCTCTGGCCGGGCCGGTCGTCGCCGGTGCCGTCATCCTCAATCCGGGCCGCCCGCGCCAGTGGTGGTCCGACCTTCGTGACAGCAAGATGCTTCCGGAACCGGAACGCGACCGCCTCGCTGCCCTTATCCGTGACGACTGCGCCTGGGGCGTCGGGTTGGCGTCGCACGAGTTCATCGACGAGTACGGCCTGACGGCTGCGCGGCTGCAGGCGATGCGGCTAGCGGTCGAGACGCTGCCCCTGCGGCCCGACCTGCTCCTTATCGACGCCATGTCCCTGCCCGAGTACAGGCATCGGTCCATCATCCACGGCGATGCGCTGGTGGCGTCGATCGCCGCGTCCGCGATCGTGGCGAAGGTGGCTCGTGACGCAATGATGACCGAGCAGCACGAGCGCTTCCCCCTGTACGGTTTCGACTCGAATCGAGGCTACGCGACCCCCGAACACAAGCGCGCCCTCGACGAGCACGGCCCCTGCGACATCCACCGGCGCCTGTTTGCCCCCGTGCGAGCAGCACTGGCGGCGCGCGGAATCGCCGTCCACGTGCGAGGACTGGCGGCGGAGCCGGAACTGGAGCCAGCGCTTGCCTGACGAACGTCAGCACCTCGGCGGGTTCGGCGAGCGCACGGCCGGCGCCCATCTGGAGGCGAAGGGGTATCGTATCGTCGACCGCAACTTCCGCACGCGTGAGACCGAGATCGATATCGTCGCCATCGACGGCGAGCAGGCTGTCTTCGTGGAGGTTCGCACCCGCCGCGGCGCCTACGACGGCATGGCCGCCCTCTCCGTTACGCGCGGCAAGCAGCGCAAACTCCTGAACGCCGTCCAGCACTATCTCGAGGCGCACCCCGAGTACGAACTTATGCATCTACGAATCGACGTGGTGGCCGTCGAACTCGATCAGGACGGCATGCTTCGGACCATCGACCACATCGAAGACGCCGTCCGCCCCGACCGCCGCTAACCTGACTACGAACTACTCACTACGAACTGTAAACTCACCCCATGCCGATCTACGAGTACCGCTGCCTCGACTGCCGCAAGCGCACATCCGTCTTCGTGCGGAGCGCGAGCTCGCCCGTCACCGCCGCCTGCGAACATTGCGGCGGCAAGAAGCTCTCCCGTCTCGTGTCGAAGTTCGCCGTCCACCGCGCCGCCGTCAACTTCGACGATGAGTCCTCCTTCGCGGACATCGACGAGAGCGACCCCCGCCAGATGGCCCGCCTCATGCGCCAGATGTCCGAGGAGGCAGGCGAGGATCTTGATCCCGAGACCGGCGACATGATCTCCCGCCTCGAGGCCGGCGAAGACCCCGAGGCCGTCATGGCCGACGCTGAAGGCGGCATGGGCGGCGACGACTTCGGCGCTGACGACTTCTGACGCTGCGAATCCCACCCGGATCAATGGCGCGGGGCCTTATGCCGAATGCGACGAGATCGCCCGACGACCGGCATCTGACGCCCGACGACCGTCCGGTAAACTGATCCCGATGCCCATCTACGAGTACAAGTGCAAGGCGTGCGCCCGGCTGACGTCGCAGTTCTTCCGCAGCGCCGATGCAGAGAAGCCGCCCGCGTGCCAGCATTGCGGCGGAAAGACCGCGCGTGCCCTCTCGCGCTTCGCCGTTGGTCGCAACGCCTCCTCCGTGGAGTCGGACTTCGGCACGCCGCCGCGCTCGCCCGAGGAATACCGCGACCCCCGCCAGATCGGCCGATGGGTCGAGAACAAGTTCGACGAGTACGGCATGGACCTCCCCGACGGCGCGCGCGAGATGATCGACGCCGCCCGCGACGGTGAGCTTCCGGACGCCGTGAAGGACCTGTAACCGGCCGCCACGACGCCCAGGGAACATGCACCATGATCGACTCCATCGACGGCTTCCTTCGCTACTTCGACGCCGTGCACCGCCGCGCCCTGCGCGACATCGCCGCGCTACCGCCTGCCGCGGATGGCTGGGCGCCGGCCCACGGCGACGGCGAGCATGCCTGGAGCATTAACACGCTCGTTGGCCACATGGCGGGCTCGCGGCTGTACTTCGCGAATGCGTACCGCGGCGAAGGCTGGATCAGCCCCTCGCCCCCCGACGTCAGCCGCCGAGCCCTCTGGCTGCCCGCGCTCGACGAGAGCGCCACCGTCCTCCGCGGGGTGCTTGAAGGGACGCCGGATGCCTGGCTGAAACGAAAGGTCGCCATGATCGACTCCGACGGCGCTCTGTCGGGGTGGCGCGTCCTGATGATGATGGTCGAACACGACATCCACCACCGCAGCCAGATCGACACCTACGCCGGCCTGAACGGCTGGCCCGTCCCGGACATCTATGGCCGCAGCGCCGAGACGATCGGCTCCCTCCAGGCTGCGGAGCGCGCAAAGCACGAAGACTGATCTGTGCTGTCACTGTCAACTGTCCATTGTCAACTGTAGACTTCCCACCATGACCGACATCTCTACCAGCCTCGATCAAATCATGGAACGCGTGCGCGACGACTTCTTATCGAAGAACGCCGCGCGCGAGAAGGCCCTGCCGCTTTGCCGGGAGGCCATCCGCTTCTCGGCGAACGCGATCCGCGCCGTGCACCGCCATGAGTTCGACCTGGCGCGCGACCTTGCGGGAAAGGCCGGCGAGCAGCTCCGCGTTGCGAAGCTCAGCCTGCTCGCCCACCCGGACATCTACTTTGCGGGGTTCGTCCACGATTCGCAAAAGGAGTTCGCGGAAGCCTCCATCACGCTTGCGATGGTGGAGGGCGGCGAACTACCGACGCCCGCGACCCTCGACGTCGAACATGCCGCCTACCTCAACGGCATGGGCGAGGCGATCGGCGAGCTGCGCCGTCACCTGCTCGACACGCTGCGCACCGGCGACATCGAGCGCTGCGAGGTCTGGCTCTCGGCGATGGACGAGATGTACTCCGTGCTGGTGACGGTGGATTACCCCGACGCCATGACCGGCGGACTCCGCCGCACCACCGACAACGTGCGCGGCATCCTGGAGCGGACGCGCGGCGACTTCACGATGTCTCTCCAGCAGCGCCGCTTGGAGCAGAAGATCGAAGACTTCGGCAAGAAGCTGTAGTTCACTCCCACGTAGCGCGGGCTTTCTAGCCCGCGCGGGTCCCATGATGGGCCGTGGCGCGGTTGGATTTGCAGTCCGTTGGGATCTCAACCGGCGCGCGTCCCCATCCCGTGATGGTCCGCGTACCGCCGGATCCACCGCGCCCACGGCAGCAGATACAGGAGCAGGACGCTGACCACGCTCAGCACCTGCAGGCCGATCGCCCAGCGCGTCCCCACGGCCCCCTCGAACACGTCACCGAGCGAGCTGAACACCCGCTCCGTGGTCCAGACCCAGAACGTGTCCGCCAGGATCCGCCCTGCCCAGAACCCCGCCAGCACCCACGCCATGTTCACGCCCACCATCCCCGCCGCGATGAACAGGTTGTTCGTCGGCAGCGGCGTCAGCGTGTACAGGAACGTCGCCGGCGCCGCCACGTGGCGGTTCCGTTCCAGGTACGCCCCCAGCAGGTCGAGGTCGTCGCGCTTCTCGGCCATGAACCGCCGGCTGAACCACGCGCTCCCTCGTGCAAGCACCAGGCGCCCCAGCCCCGACACGATCGCCCCGCCGATCGTCAGCGGCAGCAACGGTACGTCGTAGCGGATGTAGAAGAACGTCAGGATCATCCACGTCGACGGCATGAACGCCGGCACGAGGTTGATCGCAAACGCCAGCGCCAGCGCCACCGCGATCCACCCGGCATCTTCGGTCATAGCCGCATCGTACCGGCAGCATCCGTAGGGGCGCAGCCTGCTGCCGAGCTAGAATGCCCGCATGTCCGGAGTTGTCGCGCTCGTCGTCTGGATCATCATCGCCGTGATCGCCCTCGCGCTGTTCGTCTGGTGGTGGCGCGGTGTCCACGCGAAGTCGAAAGAGGAGCAGGCATCCGACGTGTTGGTCGCCCGCAGCGGAGCAGCAGCGCGGCGCCTCGAGAAGAGTATCCCCGGAGCGATGAACCGGGCCGATACCGGCGAATACCGGAAGGGTACGGCGGAGCCGCCACTCCCCCCGACCTCGCGAGAACCCTTCATCCCGCCCCAAGATCCGGCCCCGCCGCCTCCGGCTCCATAGCCTCCGCGATCTCGTCCCGGATCCGGTCGACGAACTGGAACACCGGCATCGACTTCAGGTCCTCGCCCGCCCGCGTCCGCACCGACACTGCCTGCCCCTCCGCCTCGCGGTCTCCGACGACCAGCATGTACGGGATCTTCTGCAGCTGCGCGTCCCGGATCTTCGCGTTCATCCGCTCGCTGCGCGCATCCAGCTCCACCCGAACGTCCGCCGCCCGCAGCGCCGACAGCACCTCGTGCCCGTAATCGACGTGGCGGTCGGCGATCGGGATCACCATCGCCTGCACCGGCGCCAGCCAGGTCGGAAAAGCCCCCGCGTACAGCTCGATCAGGTACGCCATCATCCGCTCCGTCGCGCCGATGACGCCGCGATGCAGGATCACCGGCCGCTGTCGGTTGCTGTCCTCGTCCACGTACTCCAGCCCGAACTGGTTCGGCAGGTGAAAGTCCACCTGGATCGTCGACATCGTCTCTTCGCGTCCCAGAATGTCGCGAAGCTGGATGTCGAGCTTCGGACCGTAGAAGGCCGCCTCTCCCGGAGCCTCCACGAACGGCAGGCCCAGCTCCTGCATCGCCTCGCGCAGCACGCGCTCGCCCATCTCCCACATCGCGTCGTTCTGGACGTACTTCTCCTTGTCGGCGTCGCGCAGCGACAGGCGGTAGGCGTAGTCCTTGATGCCCAGGGTCGCGTACGCCCGCTCCACCAGCCCCATCACGCCCGCGAATTCGCGCTTGATCTGCTGCTCGTCGTTGATGCAGAAGATGTGGGCATCGTTCAGGTTGATCGCCCGGACCCGGCTCAGCCCGCCGACCACGCCCGACTTCTCGTACCTGTACATCGTTCCGAACTCTGCGATGCGGATCGGCAGCTCACGATAGCTATGCAGATTGTCTGCATAGATGAGAATGTGGTGCGGGCAGTTCATCGGGGTGAGAACCATTTCCTCGTGCTCGAGCTGCATCGGCGGATACATGCTGTCGCGGTAATGCTCCCAGTGGCCGGAGACCTTGTACAGCTCCACCTTGCCCAGGTCTGGCGTGTACACGTGCTGGTACCCAGCATCGCGCTCCTGCTTCTGCATGTACTCCTCGAGCAGCCGCCGCACCGTTGCGCCCTTCGGAGGCAACAGCGGCAGCCCCGAACCGACGAGGTCGCTGGTCATGTAGAGCCCCAGCTCGCGCCCAAGCCTGCGGTGGTCGCGCCGCGCCGCCTCCTCCATCCGGTGCAGGTAGTCGTCCAGCTCTTCCTGCGTCTCGAACATGACGCCGTAGATGCGCTGGAGCATCGGGCGCTTCTCGTCCCCGCGCCAGTACGCGCCGGCGACGTTCACGAGCTTGAACGGCGGCACCTGTCCCGTGCGTTCGACGTGTGGGCCCTCGCACAGGTCCAGGAAGTTGCCTTGCTGGTAGATCGACACCTTCTCGTCGGTGATGCCTTCGATCAGCTCGACCTTGAACGGCTGCCCGGCAAAATGCTTCAGCGCCTCGGGCTTCGACATCTCGCTGTGCTCGAAGGGGACGTTGGACGAGAGGCGCTCGCGCATCCGGGCTTCGACGAGCGGCAGATCCTCCGGCGTCAGGGCCCGCGTGAGCAAGAAATCGTAGTAGAAGCCGTTGTCGATAGGCGGCCCGATCGCGAATTGGGCCTCGGGGAACATCTCGAGCACGGCCTCGGCCATGACATGAGCTGCGGAGTGTCGCATGCGGTAGAGGCGTTCGTCGCGCGGGTACTGATCCAGGGACATGACAGGGACCTCCGAACACAATGAAGCGCGCCACCGTCACAGGGACGGGGCGCGCTCCGTGGTTCCACCCTGGTTCCTTGCCCGCTCCGCGCACACTCGCGCGGCTCCGAACAAGCTCACTGGGGCCGCTAACGGGGCCAGGCGGCATCGCCTACGTGCGCACTGCGTGCGCGGTCGGGATGCGGCATCGCGGGTGGTCTTCGCGTCTCGCCGGCGAGCGCTTGCACCGGGCGCGCTCTCTCTGGGGCCGGACGATGGGCGCTACTCGTCCCGGTCGTCGCCGTTGGCGGAAAGCTATCAGGTTGGAGGGAGGTGCCGCAACCGGATCTCAGCCCCGGACCTGCGCGAGGACGTCCTGCACGCACTGGGGCTGCTCGAGATCGTCGGGGATCCGCAGGTCCGGCAGCAGCCGGTGGTCCAGCGTGTAGTTCGCCTGCCGCTCTACGTCGGCGTCGCCCGTTATCTGGCCGCGCTGCAGCAGGCGTGCGTTCTCGACGTCGAACCAGTAGCGTGCGCGGCGCTCCGATCCGGGCGTCGGCTGTGCATCGCCCGCACTCACTCCCGCGAAGGCGAAATGGACGTCGAAGCCGTGCACGGTGCGTCCGTCGATCTCCTTCCATCCGAGGTCGGTCACGCTGGACCAGTCGATGTTGGAAACGACCTCGTTCCAGGGACGCGGGGACTGCGCCGGCGTCCGCTCGTCCACCTGCTTCTGAATCGGCGTCACGATGTAGCGGTACGGCTTCCAGCTTTCGCCCTCCGGGCAGTAGACGATCGTCTGCTCTGCGAGCGCCGGTTCACCGGGCGTGGCGTCGATTTGCAGATACTGGCGCGTAACCAGTGTCCTGCCCTCCCGCCGGAACACGTCGATGCCGAGTACGATCTCGTTCGAGGCGCGGAACGTGGACGCGTCGAACACGCGGTTCGCTTCGGACTCAACCAGCTGGCGTTCGTCGTCCGACATCTGATCCCAGGTCTTGTTGGCCAGCACGTCAGCCGCGGCGCTGCGCTCAAGCTCGGGAGCCGCGCCCGATGGCGTCGGCGGCGCCAGGCGCGTATCGGACTTGCTGAGCTCGTCGCCTCCCAGGAGCGTGACCACGACAATAGCGACGATGGCGAACACGACCACGATGACGGCCCCGCCGACGATGCGGAACGTGCGGTTGTCCCAGAGGCGGTCGATGGCGCCGGGCTCCGGTGCCTCCGGCTGGTAGCCGAACTTCTTCTTGCCCACGCTTCTCCTGCCGCCTCCCACTGGGTCTCTTCACGATACGAAACGCGCGATGCTGCGGCCGTATCGCATCGAAAACTTGACGCCTATTCCTCCAGCGTGCTCGTGTCGCCTTCCGGCAAGCCGAGTTCGCGCGCCTTCAAAAGGCGGCGCATGATCTTACCCGAGCGGGTTTTGGGCAACGTCGGCAGGAAGTCGATCTCACGCGGCGCCACGCCGGGACCAAGCTTCTTGCGCGAGAACTGCAGCAGTTCGCCACGGAGCTTGGCGGACGGTTCAAAGCCGTCCTTGAGCGTGACAAATGCCTTGACGATTTCCATCGCGACGGGGTCCGGCTTACCGATGACGCCGGCTTCGGCGACCGCGGGATGCTCGATGAGCGCGGATTCGACCTCGAAGGGACCGACGAGGTGGCCGGCGGTGTTGATCACGTCGTCAGAGCGCCCCACGAACCAGAAGTAGCCGTCCGCGTCCATGCGCGCGCGGTCGCCGGTGATGTACCAGCCGTTCTTGAACTTGCTGTTGTACATCGATTCGTTGTGCCAGTACGTCCGGAACATCGATGGCCAGCCCGGGCGGACCGCCAGATCGCCCTCCTCGCCCGGTGGCTGCAGGTTCCCCTCTTCGTCAATCACCCCGGGCTCGATGCCGAGCATCGGCCGCCCCATGCTGCCGGGCTTGATCGGCAGGGCGGGGAAGTTGGCGATCATGATCGACCCCGTCTCCGTTTGCCACCAGTTGTCGTGGAATGGCAGGCCAATCACGCGCTCCGACCAAACCACCGCCTCCGGGTTCAGCGGCTCGCCGACGGACATGATGTAGCGCAGCGATGAGAGGTCGTAGCGCTTCGGCATCTCGTCGCCGGCCTTCATCAGCAGTCGGATGGCCGTCGGCGCCGTGTACCACACCGTCACCTTGTGCTTCTGGATCACCTCGTACCACCTGCTGGCCGCGAAGCCACCCTCGTAGATGACCGAGGTGATGCCGTTCGTGTGCGGTGCGAACATCCCGTACGAGGTGCCCGTCACCCACCCCGGGTCCGCCGTGCACCAGTAGATGTCCTCCGGCTGGAAATCGAGGACGTACTTCCCGGTGGCGTAGTGGCCGAGGACGGCCTGGTGGACGTGCACCGCCCCCTTCGACTTCCCCGTGGTGCCGGACGTGTAGTGCATGACCGCCGGATCCTCGGGGTCGGTTCGGACGATGTCGAACGTCTCCTGAGCGTCCTTCATCAGCGCGTTCCACGACAGCTCTCCGGCTTGGATCTCCGGCTCCTTCCCATGGTCGACGATGATGATGTGTTGCAACTCGGGCAGGTTGGGCTTCATCGTCGCGACCTTCGCTCGCTGCTCCGGCGACGTCACCAGCACCTTCGCGCCGGCGTCAGCCATGCGATCGCCCGCGGCATCGGGCCCGAAGGCGGAGAACAGCGGTCCCGTTACGCACCCGGCTTTCAGCGTCCCGAAGACAGCGGCGTACAGCTCCGGCACCCGGTCCATGAAGCAAAAAACGCGGTCGCCCTTCTGGATACCAAGCTCGCCCAGGACGTTGGCGAACTGGTTGGACATGCGCGAGGCGTCGGCGTACGTGTAGTTCTCGACCGTGCCGCTCTTGCCTTCCCAGATCCAGCACAGCTTGTCGCCCCGGCCGTGCTTCAGGTGCCGGTCGATGGCCTCATACGCGATGTTCAGCCCGCCGCCGGGAAGTCCGTCCAGCTCCTTGATGACGTCCGGATAATGGAAGGCCGTCCGCTGGGCGTCATAGCTGTGCAGGTTGGGGCGCACGCCGAACTGATCCAGCGGCGGCTTTTCGATGATCGGGTAGTCCATCGAGTCACCTCGCGTGAGCTGCGATCTCCGGGGTGTGGCGTAGGTGGCCTAATCTAGCGGACGCCTGTATGCCGGTCAATCGATGTCGCGATTGCCGCGCGGTCGGCGCGCCGCTACGATGCGCCGCATGATTCGGATGCTCGTCGTCGTGTTCGCGGCCGTCACACTCGCCGCGGTGGTGGCTGCCGTCGCGTGCGGCGACGCTGGCAGTGAGCGCGGTGATCCCTCGCCCACCGACCGCCTGACGGCGCAGGCCCGGACCCCGGCCCCCAATTCGCCGACCCCAGCGTTTGCCCAGCCGACCGTGGCGCCAGGTACCGCCGCACCGGCGCCCACGCCCGTGCCCACCCTGGACCCCCGCGTGCTCGGCGAGGTGAACGCGCTCGGGAGACTTGCCCTGGCTGAGGGCGACCTGCCGGCCGGGTTCGTCGTGCAGCGGAGCCAGCGCGCCCTGAAGGCCGACATCGTCGCCGCGCAGATTTCGATCCCGGAGCTTGCGTTGTTCCTGCGCGACTCGAGCCTCGCCGGGGCCTGGGCCGCGTTGTACGCACGGGCCGACGAGTCTCAGCAGGCCGGACTCAGCTCCATCGTGTTCCTGTTCGGGACGCCCGAAGACGCGCGGGCGTTCGTCGAGGCGAACGCAAACATCCGGGCTGAGGACTACCTCTTCGCGATTGAGGTACAGCAGGTGCAGGCGGAGACCATCGGCGATGCCGCCCACCTGGTGCGATATCGCCTGACGGACGGCCGCTCGCTGGAGTACACGTGGGCGCAGGGCAAGCTGGCCGGGCAGGTCATCCTGCGGTACACGCAGGACGGCGAAGGGCCGGACGACGCCGGGACCGTCGTGGGGCTGGCCCGGATCCAGTCCACGAAGATGGCGGAGTTCCTGCGCTAGCCCGTGTTCGTATCCCCAACGCAAATTCGCTATAAAGAATCGACGAACTCAACAAAGGAGCACCTTCGAGTCATGCCCACGAAAGACGAACGCGAGCCCTTCCACCGGGTGACCGTGGCCGAAGCCAAAGAGATGATGCAGGATGACGGCGTGGTGGTCATCGATGTGCGCGAGCCCCACGAATACAGCGGTGGCCACGTGCCGGGTGCCTCGCTGATTCCCGTGAACAGCGTGTTCGCCCGCCGGGAGGAGCTGCCGAACGACAAGAAGATCGTCTTCGTGTGCCAGGTGGGGCAGCGGAGCGCTCTCGCCGCCGAACTGGCTGCGGCCGCGGGCTTGCCCGCCGACCAGCTCTACAACCTGGATGGCGGCACCGACGCCTGGAAGAAGGCTGGCGAGGCTGTCGAGACCTGATTTCTCGACATAACACACAGCCCGGCGAAAGGCACAGCGCATCAGCCGCCGCACCATCGTGCTTTGGGATATCGATAACACGCTGCTGTACACCGGCGGGGCGGGCGGCGTCGCCATGACGCGCGCCTTCCGCGACCTTTACGGCGTCGACGATGCCTTCGGCCACGTCGAGTTCTCCGGCCGCAGCGACACCGCGATCTTTATCGATGCCGCCCGCGCGCACGGCATCGCGGACCATCCGGCATCGGAGATCGCGCGCTTCATCGACGCGTACCTTCCCCACATGGAACGGGCGCTGCGCGAGATCCGCGGCACCCTCCTGCCCGGGATCGAGGCTGCGCTTTGCGCGCTCGCCGATCACGGTGATGTCGTGCAGGGCCTGGGGACCGGGAACTTCCGCCGAACGGGCGAGGCCAAGCTCGTCCACTACGGTATCGCGCGCTTCTTCCCCGGCACGATCGGAGGCTTCGGTGACGACCACGAGTCCCGGGACGAGCTGATTCGCATCGGCATCGAGCGCCTGCGCAACGGCGATGCGGGGGATGAGCGCGTCGTCATCATCGGCGACACGCCACACGATGTTGCTGCAGCAAAGGCGAACGCCGCCTTCGCCCTGGGCGTGGCGACTGGTAGGGACTCTGTTGAGCGGCTGCGCGCTTGCGGCGCCGATGTAGTCGTCGAGGACCTCGCGGACACGGACGCCGCCGTGCGTCTGATCCTCGGGGCGTAGCGCCCTCACGCCGGTGGCCGGCGCGCGAAGAATCGCATCCCCCGCCAATCGACTTCGATGGCGACGTCGGTGAAGCCGGCAGCACGCAGCCTGTCAGGGAAGGTTGCAGGATTTACCGGGACGCAGGTGTCATCGATGTGCAGCTGGCGAAACCCGTCGCCGTCCAGGCTGTCGGACCCCACAAACACACCACCAGGGCGCACCACGCGCGCCGTCTCGGCCAGCAGCCTGTCCTGCAGAGTCGCCGTCGGCACGTGATGCAGCATCGTGAACGAGGCTGCGGTACTGAAGAACGCGGTCTCGAACGGCTGACGGGTCCCGTCACCGCGCACGACCCGCACGTTTGTTCCCGCCATGCGTTTCGTGAGCGCGGATGCCAGCACCGGATTGATCTCGAGAACGGTCATTTGAGGCACATTGTGGCGGAGGACGTCCGTCGTGAGGCCGGGACCCGGCCCGACCTCGAGCAGGTGCGCTCCCAGCGAAACCTCACCCAGCACCCACGGCAGCAGTTTCGTCTCGACGTGCTCCGCCCACCACGGGCTGGCGCAGAGCTTCATGTGGACTTCGTTCATGACTGCGTCACCGAAAGCCTGTTGCCATCGGGGTCCCTGAACCACGCGATTCTCCCGCCACCCGATGACCAGATGCCGAGCTCATCCTGCTCCAGGCCGTCAAACCGCTCGAATGGCAGCCCCCGCGACGACAGCTCCCGGACGGCTGCCACGATGTCACCGACAACCCAGCCCAGCGTGGTGTAGGGCGCCGGCATGACGGCTTGCACCTTCTGTACGCGTAATGTCGTGCCATGCGCGTCAAACACGAGGGCGTACGACGTGCCTTCGACCAGCCGCAGACCGAGCGTCGTTTCGTAGAACGAGCGGGCCGCGTCCGGCTGCGCTGTCACCACGAACGCCATGACCTTCGATGAGCCCAACATGGAGGTGCCTCCACAGAACGCAGTGCCGCTCCGTGGGACAGTTGTACCGTCCTTGAGGGCGTGCGTTCTTGCGCGATTTGGTCATAATGTGTCGAGATATGGTCAATCGGGGGATACCGGGTTTAGGTAACCGCGCCGCTATCGCGGTTGCCTACGACTATGCGCCCGGCGACGACATCCCGCCGCACTCGCACTACGGCGGCCAGTTCGACTACGCGACATCGGGCGTCATGACCGTAAAGACCGAACACGGCACGTGGGTGGTCCCGCCGCATCGCGCCGTCTGGATCCCGCCGCGCACGGAGCATGAGGCAAGCCTCACCGGTGCCGTCGCCATGCGCACGGTGTTCGTCGCCCCGGCATCCTGTCGTCGCATGCCGGACCGCTGTGTCGTCGTGTCGGTGTCGACATTGCTGCGTGAGTTGATCCTCGCGGCGATCGAGGTTGGCGAAGTCCAGCGGCTGAATCCGCACGAACAGCGCCTTATCGGCGTGCTGCTGGATCAGATGCATGCGGCCGAGCCGATGCCGGGCCACCTCGCGCACCCCTCCGAACCGCGGCTCCGGGAGTTGACCGACGAACTCCTGCGCGACCTTTCCGACGGCCGGACGCTACAGGATTGTGCCGTGGCGCTCGGCATGGCTGCGCGCACGTTCGCGAGGTTATACCTGCGCGAGACGGGGATGACGTTCGGTGCGTGGCGTCAGCAGCAGAGGCTCATGGAGTCGATGCGCTTGTTGGCCGCGGGCTCTTCGGTCACCGAGGCGGCGCTGGCCACCGGATACGACAGTACCAGCGCCTTTATCGCGATGTTCCGCCGGGCGATGGGCGTCTCGCCGGGCAAGTTCTTCCAGGGCGGGAAGCATCGTCCGAACGGCGCCCACGCTCAGGCCTCGAGCAGCGGGCCGCCCCTGTCCAGCACCTTGCCGTCGATGGAGACAACGCTCGGGCGCTCTTCACAGTAGCCGCCGTGCTCGCACTTCTCGAAGAGGAATGCGTTGTGATCCTTGCTGTAGGCGACCGTCCAGGTGCCGAGGACGACGTTGTCCTTCCAGTGTGCGAGCTGGTCCTGTAGGACCTTCACCAACGCCTCGATCTCTTTGCGTCCCAACAGGGGCCTCCCTCGCAAGCCGGCGCCCTGGGACGCCGTCGTCACCGTTGCGTTCACCGTAGCAGACCGCCCGCTTCGCCGCGTCCGCCGCTATAATCCTCCGACTCCATATGCCGGCCGGACCAGACATGAACCTCTCCGTCGATATCGCAGCCGGGAAGCGCTCCCTCACGCTCGCGAACCCCGTGATGGTAGCTTCGGGCACCTTCAGCTACGGCATGGACTACGCGAAGGTGTTCGATGTCCAGCGGCTGGGCGCGATTGTCAGCAAGACCACGACGCTGCTGCCACGCGCCGGCAGCCCGGTGCCGCGCATCGACGAGACCCCGGCCGGCATGTTGAATTCCATCGGCCTGCAGAACGTCGGCGTGGCCGTACTGAGGCGCGACCTGGCGCCCGTCTGGGCAAGGTGGAAAGTGCCCGTCATCGTCAGCATCCTGGGGAGCACCGTCGACGAATACGGCGAGTGCGCCGCCGCGCTCGACGGCGTCGAGGGCATCGCGGGACTGGAGCTGAACATCAGCAGCCCGAACGCGCAGAAGGGCGGCATGGAGTTTGGCCAGGATCCGGACGTGGCGGCCGCGGTGACCGCCGCGTGTGTGCGCGCCACCCAGCTCCCCATCATCGTCAAGCTCACGCCGAACGTCACGAGCATCGCAGAGATCGCGCGGCACGTCGTCGATGCGGGGGCAAGCGCCCTCTGCTGCATCAACACCCTGCAGGCGATGTCGATCGACGCACGCACGAGGAAGCCGCGGATCGCCCGCACCTTCGCGGGCCTCTCGGGCCCCGCGATCAAGCCCGTGGCGCTGCGCATGGTGTGGCAGGTCTGCTCCGCCGTCGATGTGCCCGTCATCGGCTGTGGCGGCATCACCACCGGCACCGACGCGCTGGAGTTCCTCATGGCGGGGGCCACGGCCGTGCAGGTTGGCACGGCGACGTTCAGAGACCCCCTCACGCCCATGCGGGTGCTGGACGGGATCGAGCACTACGCGCGCGACGAGGGAATCACGGACGTGCGGGAGATCATCGGAGCCGCCCGCAGGGGTTAGCGCCTGCTATCCTGAGCGGCGGACGGGGAGTAGCGCAGCCCGGTTAGCGCGCCTGCTTTGGGAGCAGGAGGCCGCCGGTTCGAATCCGGCCTCCCCGACCACCCTTACGCCCCCTACAGTCCCGATCCAGTTCGCCATGTCGCAAACCGATACTCCCGAACATGGCGGAGTACGGAATGACCCTGAGTGCGCTGGAACGGGCCCGGCGCGACCAGCTGCCGCAGGCCCTCGCGCGCCTCGTCGTCGTGGGGCTGTTCGTGGTGTTGTGGGGTGTCCTCTGGCTGCTCCGCATCCCCATGCCCATTCCGTTCCTGTTGACGCTGCTGGCCGAGGCCGCGTTCTTCTGCGTGTACCTGCCGGCCCTCCGCGCCTGGAAGAGCGAATCCGCGATTCGTCGCGTCTACTACGTGATGCTTGCGGCCGAGATCGTCTTCCACACCGTGATGGTGTACTTCCTCGGCGGGATCGCCTGGCTGGGCGCCTTCGCGTACATGTTCGGCCTGATCTTCACGAATATGTTCCTCGACCTGCGGCGCGGGCTCATCTACACCAGCGCATCCGCCGCCGCCTTTGTGTCATTGATCCTTTGGGATGCGACAGGTGTGATCCCGCACTACTCCTACCTCGAGCTGGGCGCGGACCGCTACGCCGATCCGCGCTTTGTCGCGACGTCCATCCTCGGCGCCGTCGGCGTGTTCTTCAGCACCTATGCGTGGGTCAACTGGGTGGGACATGAAATGCGCCGGGAGCGCGATAACGCCCTCGCCATTCACGACGAGCTGATCCAGGCGCGGTACGAGCTGGAGGTGGCGAATGCCGGGCTCGAGATCCGCGTCCAGCGCCGCACGGGAGAGCTGGAGATGGCCGTCACCGCGCTGCGCGACGGTGAAGCACTGCTGCGCTCGACGCTCGAATCGACCGCAGACGGAATCCTCGTGGTGGACGCGGACGGGAAAGTCGCTCACGCCAACGGCCGCTTTGCCCGGATGTGGCACATTCCACGTGAACTGCTGGAGATGCGCGACGACGAACGTCTGCTGGCCTACGTGATCGACCAGCTGGAGGACGCCGACGCCTTTGTCGGAAAGGTCCGCGAGCTATACCAGAGTCCGGACGAAAGCTTCGACGCGCTGCGCTTCAAGGACGGACGGGTCTTCGAACGGTATTCGCGTCCGTTGATGAGCGATGGCCGGATCGAAGGGCGCGTCTGGAGCTTCCGCGACGTCAGCGAGCGCAAGCGGTTCGAGGACCAGCTCGTGGACTTGGCGAACCACGATCCGCTCACCGGCCTGTTCAACAGGCGGCGCTTCAACGAGGAGATCGAGCGGCAGCTCTCGTCGGCGCGGCGCTACAACGTTCCCGGCGCCTTGTTGTTCCTCGACCTGGACCAGTTCAAGGACGTGAACGACAGCCGCGGGCACCGGGCTGGCGACGAACTCCTCATCGAGTTGGCGCGGCTCCTCCGCGAGCGGCTGCGGGACGCGGACATCGTCGCCCGGCTGGGGGGTGATGAATTCGCGATCCTGCTGCCACATACCAACGCGCTGCAGGCGTCCATCGTCGCGACCGCCATCCTCGAGGCGATCCGCGGCCATACCTTCAAAATCGTCGGCTCGCCCGTGGGGATCACGGCCAGCATCGGTGTGGCGTTGTTTCCGGATCAGGCGGGAACGGCCGGCGAGCTCCTCTCGTGCGCCGACCTCGCCATGTACGAGGCCAAGGAGCAGGGCCGCAACCGCGTGAGCGTCTTCGCCCAGGCGCTGGACTGGCAGGCGCGCATTGAGTCGCGAATCGGCTGGCAGCAGCGCATTCGAGAGGCGCTCGAGCAGGACCGCTTCGTTCTGCACGCTCAGCCGATCCTCGACCTGACGACCGGCAGCGTGAGCCAGTACGAACTGCTGATCCGCGCGGCCGAGGTGGACGGCGAGCTGATCCTCCCGGGCGTCTTCCTCGGAGTGGCCGAGCGGTCCGGACTCATCCAGGACATCGACCGGTGGGTCGTAAGAAAAGCGATCGCCATGATCGCCGAGCGGCAGGCCGCCGGCGAGAGGTTACGTCTGGAAGTAAACCTCTCGGGCAAGGCGTTCGCCGATCCCGACCTCTCGTCCGTCATCCAGAAGGAGATCGCTCGGACCGGGGTCGATCCGTCGTGTCTGGTGCTCGAGGTCACGGAGACCGCGGCGATCGCGAACCTGGACGAAGCACAACGCTTCGTAGAGACCCTGCGCATGGCCGGCTGCAGCTTCGCGCTCGATGATTTCGGCGTGGGCTTCTCCTCCTTCGCCCATCTGAAGTACCTGCCCGTGGACTACCTGAAGATCGACGGCAGCTTCATTCGCGACCTTCCCCGCAGTACCGTGGACCAGCATCTTGTGCGGGCGATCGTCGGCGTTGCCCGGTCGCTGGGCAAGAAGACGATCGCGGAGTTCGTGGAGGACGCCGAGACGCTCGCGCTTCTTCGGGAGTTCGGCGTGGATTTCGCCCAGGGCTTCTTCGTGGGGCGTCCTGCACCACTGCCACAGGCCGACGCGGCCGCAAAGGCAGTAGCCTAGCCGGACGCGGAGGCCGTTATCCGAAGGTGCGGGGCGAGTACCTGCGCCAGCGGCCGGCGATGATCTCCCGCGCGCCCATGAGCGCCTTCCGCGGCTGCCTCGCCACCTCCATCTCGACGAGCGCGCGCAGGTAACGCATCTTGTCGTCCACCCGGCTCATCGCTCCCGGCGGCGCCGGTCTGCCCGTTCGTGCGGACACAGCATGGAGGTGCGTACGCAACGCCTCGTACGCAAGCACGCGCTCGGGATACGAGACCGGTGTCGGCGCGGCGAAGCCGCCGGACGCCTGCACGGCGTGTTGTCGGTACAGGACAAGCGGCTCCGGTACCGCCGCCCCGCCATATCCCAGCAGCGCCAGCACGTTCACGATCCAGGGGTCATGCGACCATCCCTGCGCGATCGGCAGCACGAGGTCGCGGTGTTCCGAGCGTAACAGCAGCGTCGTGCCGTAGATGAAGTCGCGTTTCAGCAGCAGGTCTTGCTCGCGATGCGCTCTGAAAGCCCGATCGATGCTAGCGGGCGAGAAGCGCCGGGCCAGCAACGTCTTTCCCGGCACGTCATGCCCGTCCGCATCGATAAGCCGGGCGTCGGAGAACGCGTAAGCGGCGCCACCGCGCTCGATCGCCTCCATAAGGCGCTGCAGCTTCCCCGGCAACCAGACGTCGTCTTGATCCGCGAGGGCGATGAAATCGCCACCGCACAGGCCGATCGCTTGTTCGTAGTTCTTCGCCGGTCCAAGGCGCTCCGCGTTTCTTGTGACCCGCACGGGAAACGGCGCTTCCCGCGCGAACGCTTCGAGAATTTCGATGGTGCCGTCGGTCGACACGTCATCGCACGCGACCAGCTCCGCCGGCGACAGTTCCTGGCCGCTGATACTGTCGAGCTGCGCCCGCAGATGTCGCTCGCCGTTGTGCGTGCACAGCGCCACGGAGACTGCACCGCTCATCGGGCGGTCACGACGCGTACTTGAGGCACGCTTCGGCTCCGTTGATCACGCCGTCCTGGAACGCCCCTATGCGCTGAAAGGCGCTCCCATGTGCGTCCGGATCGTCCGCCGGCGTGCCGGGCGCGTCGCGGAACACGACGAACCCCGCGATCGCCTCGTCCAGGTCCCCCGGAGAAAGCGTGAGGTTGTCGCTGTTCTCGAGGATCACGTACGCAACCCACCCTCCCGCGAAGCAGTCGGCCTGTTGTTCGAGGTCGAGGGTAGACGGGCCCGTAATGCCCGCGCGTGCCTGGACCGCGTGGCCCCACTCGTGCGCAATGACCAGAGCCACCGCGAAGTCGCCGAAGTTGCTGTACAGCTCCGGCATCAACCCCTCTTCGTCCCACGCAATGAAGTCGTCCGTAGTGCAATAGAACGCGTTCCCCGCATATTCGTCGGGATCCGGCTCTCGGTCGTCACATACCGGCAGGGTGTCGGGCTCGGACACGAAGTAAGGCCCGATCGCCGTCAGCGGGATCCAGTCCGTCGCGAAAAGCTCCGGCATAAGGAGCGACCAGTACGTCTCCAGGTCCGTCGTGATCAGCGGCGCGATGTCCTCATATGGAAGGTCGCCGCCGCTCTCGAACTCCGCCTCCGATGAGAACTCGAGCGGGATCACGACCGGAGGTTCGTTCACGTAGTCCGCGCATGGGGCCGCACCGCTGTTGTAGCCCTCCTCGAAGGCATTGACGCGGTCGAAGCCGCTGCCGTGCGCGCTCGGGTCGTCGACCGACGTGCCGGGCGCGTCACGAAACTGCAGGTAGCCCGCAATCGCCTCGTCCAGGTCGCCCGGCGACAGGACTAGGTTATTGCTCTCCCCGCCGTCCACGTACGAAGTCCACGATCCCGCGAAGCAGTCGGCCTGCAGCTCCTTCAGGATCGTCGGTCCGGACACGCCGCCGCGCGACTGGATCGCGTGGCCCCACTCGTGCGCCAGCACCAGCGCCACCGCAAAGTCGCCGTAGTCGTCAAAGAGCTGCGGGAACAGCGTCTCCTCGTCCCACGCGATGAAGTCGCCAAGCGGACAGTAGAAGGCGTTCCCGACCAATTCCGATGGATCGGCCGCCGCTTCGCCGCACTGCGGCACGTCGCCGGTCGATACGAAATAGGGCCCGATCGCCGCCAGCGGTTCGTAATCGATGCTGTAGATCTCGGGCACCATGTTCGTCCAGAACTCGTCCAGGTCCGTGATCGTGAGGTTGATCAGGTCGTCGTACGACAGCTCTTCCGCGTCCGATGGGGTCTCGTCGTCAACCGGCCGTTTGAATCGCCCCGGTGTGGGCGTCTCCTCGTCGGCCGCCTCCTCGGTGCGAGTCGCCGTCGGCTCCTCGTCTTCACCGCCGCCGCAGGCCGCACCCAGCGCCGCGGCTGCCGCCACGAGCAGAATGAATCCGATTCGAAACACGCCACACCTCCTCGCGCCCTCGCGATCGCGGGCAACGCCCGATGCTAGCATAGCCACAAGGAGTCGAGAATCGGTGTGTTACAGTGGGTAGGCAGGACGCCGCCGTTCGCGGCGTCTTCTGCTGTGCCCGGAACTGGAAGTTGTATGACGACTGAGACAACCATCGCATCGAACCCCGCAGCGGCCGTCCGCGAGGATATCCGCAATATCGCCATCATCGCCCATGTCGACCACGGCAAGACCACCCTCGTCGACGCGATGCTGTGGCAGTCCGGTGTCTTCCGGGAGAACCAGGAGGTCATCGATCGGGTCATGGACTCGAACGACCTGGAGCGCGAGAAGGGCATCACCATCCTCGCCAAGAATACCGCCGTCCGCTTTGGCGGCGTGAAGATCAACATCGTCGACACCCCTGGCCACGCCGACTTCGGGGGCGAGGTCGAGCGCACGCTGAAGATGGTCGACGGCGTCTTGCTGCTCGTGGACGCCAGCGAAGGGCCGCTGCCGCAGACGCGCTTTGTCCTGAAGAAGGCGCTGGAGCTCGGTCTGCCGCCGATCGTCGTGATCAACAAGATCGACCGGAAGGACGCGCGGCCCCAGGAGGTCCTGAACGAGATCTACGACCTCTTCATCGACCTCGACGCCACCGAGGACCAGCTCGAGTTCCCGGTGCTCTACACCATCGCCCGCGACGGCATCTGCCGCACCGCTCCCGACGGCGAGGACCACCAGCTCAAGCTGCTCTTCGACGAGATCCTCCGCAGCATCCCTGCGCCGCAATACGACCCGTCCGCGCCCTTGCAGATGCTCGTCCTGAACCTGGACTACTCCGAATTCGTCGGGCGCCTTGCCATCGGCCGCATCGTTAACGGCAACCTCGCGCCGAAGCAGGAGATCGCGCTGCTGCGCGCCGGCGGCGCCGTCGATCGGGCGCGCGTCACCTACCTGTACGCGTTCGAGGGCCTGGAGCGAACCGAAGTGCCGGGGGCCGGCCCCGGAGACATCGTCGCCCTCGCCGGCTTCTCCGAAGCCCACATCGGCGACACGATCACCGATCCCGAACGGCCGCTGCCGCTCGAGCGCGTGCACGTGGACGAGCCGACGGTCAGCATGTACTTCTCGATCAACACCTCGCCGTTCGCCGGCAAGGACGGTCAGTTTGTGACGTCACGGAACCTGAAGGATCGCCTCGAGCGGGAGATCCTCACGAATGTGGCCCTGCAAGTGGAACCCGCGGAGTCCGCGGACGCCTTCAAGGTGTCGGGCCGCGGCGAGTTGCAGATGGCCGTCCTGGTGGAAACCATGCGGCGCGAAGGCTTCGAGCTCTCCGTGAGCAAGCCGGAGGTCATCACCCGCGAGATCAACGGCCAGCGCCACGAGCCGATGGAGTCGCTCGTCATCGACTGCCCGGAGGATTACGTCGGCGTCGTCACGCAGGCGATTGCCATGCGCAAAGGCCGGATGTCGAACATGACCAACCACGGCACCGGCCGCGTGCGGCTGGAGTTCAACATCCCCTCGCGCGGGCTCATCGGCTTCCGCAGCCAGTTCCTCACCGAGACCCGTGGCACCGGCCTGCTGAACCACATCTTCGAGGGGTACGAGCCCTGGCAGGGCGAGATCCCTCACCGCACGAACGGCGCGCTCGTCGCCGACCGCACGGGCGCCGTGACGTCGTACGCCATCGCCGGCCTTCAGGACCGCGGCGAGATGTTCGTCGAGCCGGGCGAGACGGTGTACGAGGGCATGGTCGTGGGCGAGAACGCGCGCGAGCAGGACATCGACGTCAACATCACGAAAGAGAAGAAGCAGACCAACATCCGCTCCTCGACCTCGGATATCGCCATCCAGCTCATCCCGCCGCGCAAGCTCTCGCTGGAGCAGGCACTCGAGTGGATCGGCGACGACGAGATGCTCGAGGTCACCCCGAAGTCGCTCCGCATCCGCAAGCGCCTGCTCGGCCAAACAGACCGCGCCCGCGACGCCCGCAAGACCTGATCGCCTGCGGAGCCCGTCCCGTACGGGCGCGTCGCCGACGTGCCCTATTGCATCCAAGGCCACATCTTGATTGGTTTGCGTCCACCGGAATGGCGAGCAGTGTCTGCCGGTGACGCCGTGCGCCTGTACGGCCGCGTCGCCGACGCGCCCTATCGCATCCAACGTCGTATTCTGCGCCAATGACCACCCCAGGTCCGCACGGCCACCGCCGCTCGATCCGCCTCCCCGCGTACGATTACTCGACCAGCGGCGCGTACTTCGTGACGATCGCCGCCCACCAGCAACGGGCGCTCTTCGGGCGAATGTCCGGGCTGCGAGTTGAGCTCAGTACTCTAGGCACCCTGGTTCGCGAGGAGTGGCTCATGACGCCCAAACTCCGGCAGCACGTCGAGTTGGACCAGTTCGTCGTCATGCCGAACCACTTGCACGCGATCCTGTGGCTCGTGCAGCCCGACGATTCATCCGATTCCCCGCCAACGCTGGGCCGGTAGTCGCGGGGTTCAAGTCGGCCGTCGCGCGGCGCGCCAAGCGGGAGCTGTTCGTCGAACGCGTGTGGCACCGGAACTACTTCGAGCGAGTCGTTCGCACCGAACGAGAACTGCTGGCGATACGGAAGTACATCATCGACAATCCAGCTGCTTGGGCGATCGACCGATTGAATCCTGAGCGAACGGGTCACGACGCTGGCAACGAGCCCTGGATGCAATACGGGCGCGTCCGCGACGCGCCCGTATTGTGCGAGCATGACCACAAACGACGTCATCGCCGAACTCCGCTCCCACGCCAACCCGAAGAACGTCGAGGGCATGGCCCGCTTCGGTATCTCCTCCGACGGCACGCTCGGCATCTCGCTCCCCACCCTGCGTGCCATCGCAAAGCGCTGCGGCCGCGATCACGCGCTCGCCCTCGCGCTCTGGGACAGCGGCATCCACGAGGCGAAGCACCTCGCCGTCATGGTCGAGGACCCGAAGACCGTCACGAAGAAGCAGCTCGAGTCCTGGGTGCGCGACCTCGACTCCTGGGATGTCTGCGATGGCTTCGCGTGGTTCGTGAACCGCACGCCCTACGCCTACGACCTCGCGATGAAGTGGTCGACGAGCAAGCGCGAGTTCGTGAAGCGCGCCGCCTTCGCCACCATGGCCGGCCTCGCCGTTCACGACAAGAAGGCCCCAGACGACATGCTCCTGCAGTTCCTCCCCGTCATCCGCCGCGAGTCCGGCGACGACCGGAACTTCGTCCGCAAGGCCGTCAACTGGGCCCTGCGCCAGATCGGCAAGCGCAACCTCGCCTGCAACAAGGCGGCCATAGCCACCGCCGAGCAGATCCGCGCCGACGGCACGAAGTCCGGCCGCTGGATCGCCGCCGACGCCCTGCGGGAGCTGAGGTCGGACGCGGTGCAGTCGCGCCTCGATGCTGCGCAGGCCAAGCCAAAGAGACCATCGTGATCCGCCTTCGAGCCTCTAGCTTCTAGCTTCCGCCCCGGATACATTTCGCAGCGTCGCCATTACGCCCCACACCCGGGAGGCACCCATGCCGAAGTTCGAGATCTCGCTCGCCGCGTGGTCGCTGCACAGGATGTTTTTCGCGAAGGAGATCGACCAGATGGGCATGGTCGACTTCACTGCCAAGCACAAGATCAGCGGCTTCGAGATGGTAAACACCTTCTTCCCGTCGCCGCAGTTCGCCTATCTTAAGCAGCTAAAGCAGCGCGCCGACGACCAGGCCGTGAAGCTGCTCCTCATCATGTGCGACGGCGAGGGCAGCATGGCCCAGCCTGAGAAGGACGGCCGCCTGCAGGCCGTGAAGAACCACCACAAGTGGGTCGATATCGCCGCCGTCCTCGGCTCCCACGCCATCCGCTGCAACACCGGCGCCCGCGAGGGCGATCCCGATGCCCAGGACCGCTGCGCCGAGTCCTTCGCCGCGCTCGTCGATTACGCCGATGCCGCCGGCATCAACGTGCTCATCGAGAACCACTGGGGCCTCTCGTCCGAGCCCGAGTGGCTCATGGGCCTCATGCGCAAGGTCGGCCACCCCCGCTTCGGCACGCTACCCGACTTCGGCAACTTCCCCGACACCGTCGACCGCTACGACGCCGTCGCCCAGATGATGCCGCTTGCGAAGGCCGTCAGCGCCAAGTGCTACGACTTCGACGACACAACCGGCGACGAGACGAAGATCGACTTGGCGAAGATGATGGGCATCGTGCTCCACGCCGGCTACAGCGGCTACGTCGGCATCGAATACGAAGGCGAGCGCCTCTCCGAACGCGACGGCGTCCTCGCCTGCAAGAAGCTCCTGGAGCGTTACCAGTAGCATCCCATTCCGTACGGACAGGTCTTCAGACCTGTCCTCGTGATGTTGAGGAGGAAGTGTTTCATGGCCGACGAGCCACGCATCGCCGTCATCGGCGCCGGATGGGCCGCCCGCATCGCCCATCTCCCCGCCTACACCGCCAACAACGTCACTCCCGTCGCCATCGCTGACCTCAACACCGCCGTCGCCGACGTCGAGGCGAAGAAGCACCGTATCCCCACCGTCTACGCCGACTGGCGCGAGATGATCGCGAAGGAGAAACCCGACGCCGTCAGCGTCTGCGTCCCCAACGTCTACCACCGTGAGCTGGTCCTCGGCTGCCTGGAGGCCGGCGCGCACGTGCTGTGCGAGAAACCCATCGCCACCAGCGTGGCCGAGGCGAAAGAGATGTTCGCCGCCGCGAACGCCGCCGGCAAGCACCTCATGGCCGCCCAGAACTGGCGCTGGAACGAGAACTCCCGCGCCATCCGCCGCATTGTCGATAGCGGCGACATGGGCGACATCTACTACGGCGAGGCCACCGCGCTCCGCCGCCTCGGCATCCCGACGTGGGGCCTCTTTCACTACAAGCAGCACTCCCACGGCGGCGCCATGCTCGACGTCGGCGTCCACATGCTCGACCTCGCCATCTACCTCATGAACAACCCGAAGCCCGTCCGCGTGTCCGCCCAGATGGCCACGAAGTTCGGCCAGCGCCCCGAGATCGCGAAGCAGCTCCGAAACGCCTGGGATCCGGCGAAGTTCGACGTCGAGGACTTCGCCGTCGCCCTCGTCCACTTCGAGAACGGCGCCTCGCTCCTCCTCCGCACTTCGTGGGCGGCGCACATCGAGGCCGAGCAGTTCTCCGTCCGCCTCTGCGGCACCGAGGCCGGCGCTACCACGATTCCGCCCTTCGTCTACCGCAATCACGCCGGCGTCCCCGTCGACGAGAAGCTGCATGTACCGCCTGCCGACTGGACCGCCTCATACACTCGGGAGATCGCCCACTGGCTCCGCGTCGTCCGCGGCGAGGAGCAGCCGATGGTCCGGGCCGAGGAGACGCTCAACGTCCAGCGCATCATCGACGCCGCCTACCGCAGCGCCGAGCAGGGCCACGAGGCCGCGGTCGAAGCGTGACGGCACGATGAGCCCTGAACATCGTAGTCGGCGCTACCTGGCTCCGTCGCCGAATACGGCGACGAAGTCCATCGAGATCCCTCCGAGGCGATTCTTGTAGACCCGATACGGACCGATGTCGGCCTGCCTCAACACCGCCCTGAACGCCTGAAACGAGAGCAGGTCCATGTAGTCGCCGGTCGCCCACTCATTGTCCCGCATTCGAAGGTACGCATCGAACCACCTCTTCGGCAGCCAGTGCAGGAACGGCGTGCGCGTGTGCACCTCGATCGGAAACCACTTGTTCGGCGTCGTGATGAACGACGTTTTGGCGACGCGCGTTGCCTCCTGTACGAACCGGACCTGGCTGCCCCGCCGGTCCGCGTGTGTGCCGACGTGCTCGATGACGGCGTTTGACCAGCACACATCGAAGGCCTTGTCGGGAAACGGGAAGTCGCCCCCGTCGTATTGCACAGCCTGGATGCTCGGGTAGCGCCGGGGGAACTCGACCGGCGCGTCGACGCCCAGCGCCGTGATGTTCTCCGGCCAGGCATAGTTCTTTTCGAGGAAGTTGTCGTTCGGACTGTACTCTCTGTCGCTGAACCCCACGTCCAGCACCGTAGTCTCCGCTGTAGGCCGGATCACGTCCTGGAACAGCCGCCATTTTCGGCGACGGTTGTAGCCGGAGACGCGATGCGCGAGCGACATGGCGCTATCCTCGCCACTCGCCGCGTGCAACCGCCGGTACGAAATCCGTCAGCTCCGCGGGGAACGCAATCGTGCGCCCCTCCTCCGCCGACTTGTAGCACGCCATGAGCACCTCGGTCACCGCCAACCCGTCGTACCAGTTCTCCGACGGCATTTGCCCCGAGAGGAACGCCTGCACCATATGCCGATTCTCGTTCGTGTAGCCGTACACCCCCGGCTCATCGGCGATGACCGGCATCAGCCCCTGCTCCGCGTTCTGCTTCTCGACCAGGTCCTCGCCCTCCGGCCCCTGCACCCGCCGGCTCAGGAACACGCTGAGGTCGGTGTTCAGGCTGTCCACCTGCATCGAGTACTCAGGTCCCAGCAGCTCCGCTCGCAGCCGCAGCGCCGGGCCCACGAAGCTCCACGACGTCGTCGCCTCCACCAGCAGCGTCTCGCCTCCGGGCGCACGCAGTTTCACCGAAGCCCGCGCGAAGTCCTCGGCCGGCGCGCGCCTGTAGTCCACCGCGCCGCCGTAGCGCTCGCTCAACAGCTCCGCGTACTCCCGCCGCGTCCACTTCAGCGATGCGATCTGCGCGTTCACCTCCTCGACCCTCAGTGCGCCCCGCGGCTCGTCCGGAGATGCCAGCAGGAAGCGCGCAGCCTCGTAGCTGTGGCACAGCATGTCGTTCAGCACCCCGCCGCCCTGGCGCACGCCGTCCCAGAACCACGGCATGTGCGGCCCGCTGTGCTCCTCCGCCGCTCGCGCAAGGTACGGCCGCCCGGCGATCGGCACCGCCCGCCGCCAGATGATCTCCTTGCCTCGTACGATCGCCGGCTCGAACACCTGGTTCTCCAGGTAGCCGTGCAGCACCGGCACCGACTCGATCAGCTCTACCATGCGCTTGGCCTCGCGCAGGTTGCGCGCCAGCGGCTTCTCGCAGGCGATCCCCGCCAGCTCGCCCTTGCCGCGCTTCAATGCGTCGACGATCTCCTCGATAACGGCGATGCGCGTGTCGTTCGTCGTCGCGATCCACAGCGCCTCGACCTCCGGATTCGCGACGAGATCCGCGACAGACGACGCGAGGTGCACGTCGCCCGCCACCCCGATCTCGCGCGCCGTGCCCGCCAGCGCCTCGGCGTGTGCCCGCGTCGGGCTGAACACCCCCGTCACGTCGCAGTCCCGCACGCCGACGAGACTTTGTGCGTGGAAGCGGTTCATAAACCCCGCCCCCACGAACCCGATGCCCAGTCGCCTCGTCATCCTCGACCCTCCGTCTCCGCGCCGTTCCTGTCGCGCCGCAGCATGCTGCCACGCGGGAGGCCCTGCCGCCATCAGCTTCGGGACTTTAACGGATCGTTAAGCTCGGTTAAGGGACGACATAAACCCCATCTCTTTCGAGCGGCATGGGCTAGGATCCCGGCGTGATGCACGCTCCCGGCTTCCCGCCCGATCACGGATCCGTCATCGAGGTCGACGCCCGCGTGGCAACCTGCATCGCCGCTGGCTGTGGCGGCATCGTAGTCCGGCATTCTCTGGGTGGCGGGCAGTCGGTGGATCGCTGTACGCGCTGCTTCCGGCGATATCAGGTACGCGCGCATGGCGCGGCCGTGCGGCAGCCGGGCGCATTCCGGCGCTTCCTCAACGACTTCGTCACGTGGCGCGACGACTGAAGCACCGCCCATTATCTCAGGCACGAGACAGCGGGCTTGGTAGCCCTCTTCCTTGCTTGCGGCGCGCGTTACGGAATAGCCGTAGTGGTGGCGGTTAATGTTGAAGTGGGTGTTCCCGTCGCCGTCGCCGGCAGGGGCGTGTTCGTGACGCTTGGCGGCACTGTCGGTGTCTTCGCGGGCGTCGGCGTCTTCGTTGGCTTCGGGGTCTTCGTGGGCGTGGCCGTCTTCGTCTTCGGGTTCGCCGTCGCCGTCGCCGTTGGCGGCGGAGCCGTCGGTTCCGTGCCCGCGGGGTTCACGCCCAGATAGCCGACGGTCTCCCCCCTCGTTACGCCAAGGCGCCAGATCGACACCTCGTACTGCCCCAGCTCCCACGCACGGTGCGTGAATCGCGGCCACGTCTCCGGATCCGACGCCGCTCCCTGGCCGATGGGGATGACCGGCCGCTCGTACGGCGCCAGCACCTGCTTCGTCGCGTCGAGCAGGAACTCGGGCGTCGTGCCTTCGGGCGGCAGTGTGAAGCCGGCGGCGCGGTAGCCATCGTGATTGCCCGGCGTGTTGAAGGTATCCCAGTACAACTGCGGCCAGATGCCGTCGCTCATGGACACGAACTGCGCCATGGGCACCAGGTTGATGCGCCACGGCCTCGCGTCGATGGAGATGTCCACCCGCCCGTATGGCGACAGCGTGCGCAGCCGATCGCCGAAGCGCCGCGCGTCCTCCGGCGTCCCGCCCCAGAAACCCGAGCCGCCCTCGAGGTCGATCACCACCGTCCGCGCGCCGCCATCAAGCACCTGCGCGCACATTTCGGCCTCGCGCTCAGGGTCGATGCCCTTCACGACGCACCAGGTGTGGTAGGGGATGCCGCGGTCCTCGAAGTAGAGGCCCACGTTGCGGGCGCGCTCGGCGCCCGTGATGGCATCCGGGTGGTGGTCGTACGTGGACATCCAGTCCAGGCCGTCGTGCGTCTTCAGGACGACGCCCACGCCCTTGCCCTGCAGCTGCTCGGCGATGGTGTCCAGGCCGCCGTCACTCGCGAACTGCCACACCCAGGCGCTGTGCGCCAGCAGCCGGCCTCCCTTGTCCTGCTGGATCTTGCGGACGGTGTACGGGTCGCACTGGGAGATGCCAAGGCTCACAGCGGCGCCAACGGTGGCAACTGATGCCGCCAGGAACTTACGCCGGTTTATCTCGCGCCCCAGAATGCCGCCATCACCCATCACGGACCTCCTTGCCAACCCACCGGGCGTCACTGGACGCGTAAGGCTAGCAAACGCGGCATACACGTTTCTAGTCACGACTGATACGAAGCTGAAACTTCAGCTAAAGGGGCCTACGGCGGGCCCCGCCTTCACCACGTTTGTCTTCGCCGCCATGTCACCGATCCGTTGATGCTCCTTGCTCGCGGCGATCGCAATGATGCCCACGAGGTACAGGAACGGAAGCCCGTCGATGAGGCGCAGTATCGTCCGCAGCGCGACCTGTCCCAGCGTCAACGGTGTCCCGGCCAACGAGACGACCTCCAGTCCCATCACGAGCTTGCCCACCGTCTGGCGCAGCACCGTCTCGAGCACCAGGTAGTACGCCAGGACGATGCCCGCGTACAGCGCCAAAGGCCACCCCGTCAGGTTGACCCAGACGCCGGTCGTTTCACCGTTGCCTGTCTCCCGCCTGCCGGTCTCGGTATCGCCAAAGGCGATCGACATCACGACGAAGACGACAGTCAGGATCAGCACGTCGATCAGCGCGGCGACCACGCGACGTCCGGTGATGTTCTCCTGCGCCACGCTCTGCGGTGCGTCCACCGGCCCGCTCTCCTTACGAATCAGCTTGGTCGCTCTCACGCGAATCTACCCTGCGTCCCGCCCTCGCTTCAATTTCAGACTCGACGCGCCCTGTACGCCCCCGCCCGCAGCGCCGCCATGAACGACGCTTCGTCGCGCACCTCCGCCTCGAACGCCGTCGCGCACACCCCCACCTCTCGCACGGAGTGTGAGTCGCTGCCGCCGATGCCGGGGAGCCGCATTCCCCGCGCCAGGTGCGCCGCGTGGTCGTTCTGCAGCATCCCCTCCGTCCCGTTGTGCACCTCGACCGAGTCGAAGTACGACGAGAGGTCGTCCGGCGGCATGGTGCCGTATCGCCTGCTCGGATGCGCGAGGTACATCAGCGCGCCGTCGTCCCGCGCTCGCAGCCGCAGCTCGTCGAGCGTCGCCATCGCCGGATGATGGTCCGGCGCGCCGAACACCAGCACGTGCCCGACCTCCGTCGTCACCTCCATCCCCCGCAGCACCAGGAAGTCCATCTCCGCCGCCACCCGCTCGATCGCCTTCAGCTCCCACAACGCATCGTGCTCCGTGATGCACACGCCGTCCAATCCCCGGGCCCGCGCCGCCCGCACCAGCGCCTCCGGCGTCAGCGCACTGCACGCCGAATGCATCTTCGTGTGACAGTGCAAATCAACAAGCACGCGAGCACCCGATCCATGGAGAAAGGGTCGCCCGGTGGCGACCCCCTATAACCTACAACCTGAAACCTAACACCTACGGCTACTGCCACCCCGAGCGCGCCCCCCGCGTCATGCCCAGCGGGCCCACGGGCCAGTTGTAGCCCAGCTGCATCACCGCATCGATGTCCTCCGCGCTGGCGATGCCTTCTTCCAGCACCTTTCGCGCCTCGGCGACCATCGCGAAGTAAATGCGATTGCCGACGAACCCGTACTTCCCCGGCGCGTCCTTCACGCGGATCGCCACCTTCTCCAGCTTCTGCGTCACCGCCACCATCGTGTCGATCGTCTCCTGTGACGTCTCCGGCGCGTAGATGATCTCGATCGGCTTCATGATGAACGCCGGACTGAACCAGTGGAATCCCACGAACTTGTCTCGTCGCGCCACCGCTTTGTTCAGGTCGCCGATAGCGAACCCTGACGTGTTCGTCGCGAAGATCGCGCTCTTCTTCACCAGGCCATCCAGCTCCGTGAACACGCTCTTCTTCAGGTCCAGGTTCTCCGGTACCGCCTCCACGATGACGTCGACGTCCCGCAGATCGTGCACGTCCTGCGTGAACGACAACCGCGCCACGGTCGCGTCGTAGTCCGCCTGCGACATCTTCCCGCGGTCAACGGATCCCTTCAGCCCGAAGCGCCCTTCGATCATCGAGGCCCGGGTCTTCTCGATGAGGTCGTCGTTCAGGTCGCGCACGATCGTCCTGAACCCGTGCGCGATGAACGTCTGTGCGATACCGCCCCCCATCACGCCCCCGCCCATCACCCCCACCAGCTTGATGTCATCCACGCCCATGGCCGTTTCCCTTCTAGTAGTCGAGCGGTTTCTTCGTCGATCCACTCAAACGGAACGATACGTCGAGAGTCACGATGCTCGCGAGCATTCCTTCGCAGTCAGGCACCGCCACTTCGTCGCCGAGGCGTACCACGGAGTCCGCCAAGCACGAATGCAAAGGCCCGCATGACAAGCTTCCGGTTATCAGGTCCTCGTTCAGCTCGTTGAACTTCACGATACAAGGATTGCACGTCATGCCACAGGTGTAGGGAGCGACTGATTCGTCGGACATGACCAGGGAGACGCCCAGGCGGTTGAGGGTGTACTCGCCGGGTGCAGTCGCGGCGTTGACGCTGGCGCTAAGCCCACCGAACAGAGAATCGAAGTCGAAGGCGACCGCCCCTGACTCCTTGCGATAACTGCCCGCGCCGTAGACGCCGTTCCCTGCGTACAGCTCTCCCTTGCCCGTGATCGCGCCGCGCAGGGCGAGATCACCTTCGACCTGTTGGTAGTACCGCACGCCACTGTCACCAGCGCACGCAGCCAGGACGAACGTGACTGCAATTGACGCAAGTAGACGATTCGTGCTTGCCCCCTGTCGACGAACGCGAGTGGCTACGAGACCAGCCGCCGCACGGTCTCGAACAGCACCTGGCACCCCAGCCGCATGTTCTCGACCGTGATCCGCTCGTTGTGCCCGTGCACCGTCATCGCCTCGTTCAGCTCCAGCAAGTACGGGATGAATCCGTACGAGGTCACCCCGTGCTGCCGGAACACCCGCGAGTCCGTGAACCCGGCCGAAACGCTGGGCAGCACCAGCGCTTCCTCCACCGTGTCCCGCACCACGTTCTCGATGATCCCGAACAGCTCGGTGTTGATGGGAGACGACGGTGTGCTCGATACGAAGATCGGCTCCACGCGCACCTTCGGGTCGTCGATGACGTCACGGACCTGCTGCGTGAACGCCTCCGGGTCCTGCCCCGGCAACAGCCTGATGTCCAGCGTCGCCTCCGCGATGCCCGGGATCACGTTGTGCTTCATGCCCGAGTGCAGGCTCGTCGTGCTTACCGTGTTCGTGAGAATCGCCCGGGCCAGGAGGTTTTCCGAGCCCAGCTTTTCCAGGGCTGCCTCCGTCGGCTCGTCCTGCAGCACCCGGCCACGCCACAGCCGGTCGAAGTACTCGCGCAGCTCCGGCACCACCGTCATCGGCCGCGACCACTCCTGGATCCGGTTCAGCGCCCGGATCAGCCGCTCGAGCGCGTTGTCCGGATGCGGAACGCTGCCGTGCCCCGGCCGGCCTTCGGCGATCAGCTTCAGCCACAACGGCCCCTTCTCGCTGATCGAGCAGTTGAACGCCGGCCGCCGCACGCCGAACACCTCCGCCTGGCCCCAGCCGCCCTCGTTGATGACGTACTCCGCGTCCAGCGTCTCCGGGTGGTGCTTCGCCATCCACTCGATGCCCCACCCGCCGCCGGCCTCCTCATCGGCCAGCGCCATGTACACGATGTCGCGCGAGTGGGCGATGCCGTGGCGCTTGATGATGAACATCGCCAGCAGCTCCATGATGCCCATGGACTTCATGTCCAGCGCCCCGCGTCCGTAGATCACGCCGTCGACCGCCGCGCCCGAGAACGGCTCGAAGTCCCAGTACTGCCGCTCGACCGGCACCACGTCGGTGTGGCTCAGCAGGATCAGCGGCGCCTTCGTCCCGTCCCCGGACATGGTCGCCGTCATGTTTATGCGCTCGGCGCCGTGTTCCCGCCCGTCCGAAGCGTCGTAGAACGCGATGTCGTCGATGCCCTCGGCCCGTAGCAGCCCCGCCAGCCAGTCACACGCGGCCTTCTCCCGTCCTGGCGGGTTCGACGTATCGATCCGGATGAACTCCGAGAGCAGCCGCGTCGCCTCTTCCGTAATCGCATCCCAGTCGATGTTCGGCGCGCTCGTGGTCATCAATCGCATCCCCTTCGCTGGCTCCCGGGCAGTTTCCGCGAGATTCTACGCTCGAACCGCCGCCTGGAGCGAGACCGGCGTACGAATGTCAGGCCGATCTCAGTGCCGCGTCATGGAGACCGAGCCGGGGAACTCCGAGAATGATTCCGTTGGAACATCCCTGGCCCGGACACCGTCAAGATCTGCGGGAGGCGTCGCCATGCGAACACTGTTACTCATCCTCGCCCTGACGTACCTCGCGGTTGCTGCAGGCGCGTCGTTCTTCCTCCGAAGCCCTGTTCGCTAACCGGCTAATCCGCTAACCAGCTAACAAGCTCCCCCGCTTGCTACCCTGCCTATGTGAAGGTCAGCGAAGAGCGCCGCAAGGCCTACCAGGCCACCTATGACGACTGGCTCAAGAAGCTCGGGGAGCTCCACGAGGTCTTCCTCGATGGCGCCCGGATACCGGCCGGCGACCAGTTCAAGGGCCTCCTGAACCGCGAGTCGCGCGCCTTCGAGAAGTATCAGCAAGCCCGCCTCGAGCTGCTGGGCATCCCCCGGCCCGCGGACAACCCCTTCGGCGACTGATGTATTCGACCAACGACGAGCGACAACTACACCATGACTGAAGCCTGGGTCGACTACCTCACCGGCCCCTGGGGCTTCGCCTTCGCCTTCGCTGCGGGCATCCTCTCGTTCCTGTCGCCCTGCGTGCTGCCGCTCGTACCCGCGTACATTGCCCACCTGACCGGCACCACCGCCACGCTCGAGCCGGGCCGCTCCGACCGTCGCGAGACGGTCTCGCACGCATTCGCATTTGTCCTTGGCTTCACCGCCATCTTCACCATCATCGGCGCCTCGGTCGGCGCTATCGCGGCAGTGTTCTCCGCCGACGACCAGTACGCTGTCCGCGACGCCATCCCCACGCTGCAGAAGATCGGCGCCGTCGTGCTCATCGTCATGGGCTTGAACCTCATCGGCGTCATCCGCCTGCCCTTTCTTTATCGCACCTACACCTTCGAGACCGCCATGGCCGGCCCGATGCCCGCGGGTGCCTCCGCTGGCGGCGGCACCGTGACGATGGGCGGCGGTGGCGGACGATCCTGGTACGGCCTGGGCTACGCGAAGTCGTTCGGCATTGGCTCAGCCTTCGCCCTTGGTTGGACCCCGTGCATCGGTCCCGTCCTCGGAGCCATCCTCACGCTCTCCGCCACCAGCGCCGACGTCGCCCAGGGCGGCTACCTGCTGCTCGTCTACTCGCTCGGCCTCGGCGTCCCTTTCATCATCACCGGCCTCGCCGTCGTCCCCATGACCCGCTTCTTCCGCCGCATTCGCGGCATCATGCCCGTCATCGAGATCGTCACCGGCGCCATGATCATCGGCGTCGGCATCCTCCTCTTCTTCGACGAGCTGACCATCTTCAACTCCTGGTTCTCGGACATCCCCGGCCTCGAGAGGTTCAACCAGATCTAGCGAGATTGTCGGCCGTCGATCCTCGCGACACGCCAGTCGAACCTCGAAAAGATCTTCGTGATACTCTCGTAATCTCCATTGGGTTTCCGTTCGAACATCGACCAGCTCTGTAGGATCGGTGAATTGCGCAGAGGAAGGATGCTTGCCCTGGCTCATAGCTCGCAGAGGTCTTCGCTGACCTGAAGTTCGTTCCAGTACCGATCCAGCCCTGGCGCGAAAGCAGCCGGCATTGGTTCGAGTATCTCCGGGTCGAACGTGATCGAGGAGCTTCGAGTGGTTGCCTGACCATGGGCCGCGAAGTGCCTCATTTGGATTAAGTCAGCGATCGTGTACGCGCGCGTACCGGTCGTCGTGAAGATGGCGTTAGGATGAGTCGAGTTCATGCCTGAGGACGCGATGGCTCGAAATCCCGATTCGAGATCCTGCCCGGTTGTATTCCATGCTTCGCTACCGTTGATGCAGCGTCCGAGTAGCTCAACGGACGATGCGAAGACGCCGAACGCTGGAAGGAATGACAAATCGCTAGGAAGTTGGGTTAGCAGGCAACTTACGCTTGCACACTGTCCGTAGATCACCCCAACGACGTATGAAGCTTTAATTGTCAGAGGTTCGAAGTCCCGGTTACCGCCGCTCTGCTTGTTTAAGCGAATCCACTCCGGCTCCTCCGCGTCCCATTGCTGACTTGTGATTCGAGGTCTCGCCAACTTCATTTTGACTGGGGCAACCATCCTCACCGTCCATGGCGCTTGCGCATCACGACACTCGCCCACTCTACACCGAGTTCGGCCGACATCTGTCCTGTCCGCGCTACACTCCCGCCATGGCACGCAAAGCGGCCCCTCGTCCGTCGCCCATGTTCGATCCCGAGGATGCATCCTCGCCTGACGCCATCCTCCCGTCGGCCCCGCTCGCCGCCCGCATGCGCCCGCGCACCTTCGACGACTACGTTGGCCAGGACCACATCGTCGGCGAAGGCAAGCTCCTGCGCCGCCTCGTCGAGAGCGGCAGCCTGCCCTCCGTGATCCTGTGGGGCCCGCCCGGCACCGGCAAGACCACCCTCGCCCGCATCATCGCCAACTCCACCGATGCCATGTTTGTCCCCGTCTCCGCCGTCAGCGCCGGCGTCGCCGACCTCCGCAAGGCTGTCGCCGAGGCGCGCGACCGCCTGCGCGCCGGCCGCGGCCGCACGGTGCTGTTCATCGACGAGATCCACCGTTTCAACAAGGCCCAGCAGGACGCCATCCTCCCCTACGTCGAGGACGGCACCATCACGCTCATCGGCGCCACCACCGAGAACCCGTCCTTCGAGGTCATCGGGCCGCTCCTCTCGCGCTCCCGTGTCTTCGCCCTGAAGATGCTCGAACCGGAGCACGTCGAGCGCATCCTCCGCCGCGCCCTCGAGGACGAAGAGCGCGGTCTCGGCGCCCGCGACGTCATCGTCGAAGACGAGGCGCTGTCAGCCCTCGCGTCGTCCGTCGGCGGCGACGCCCGCATCGCCCTCAACGCCCTCGAGGCCGCCGTCGCCTACGCCGACGCCCGCACCGTTGCGGCGCAACCTGACGCCACCGTAGGGGCGCAACCTGTTGCGCCCACTCCCCGGACCAAGAAGCGCGCCCCTCCCGTTGCCGGCGTACCGCGCGTCACCAAGGCTGATATCGAGGAATCCCTCCAACATCGCACCTACCTCTACGACAAGCAGGGCGACGCCCACTACGACACCATCTCCGCCTTCATCAAGTCTCTCCGCGGCTCCGACCCCGACGCCGCTCTCTACTGGCTCGCCCGCATGATCGAGGCCGGCGAAGACCCGCTCTTCATCGTCCGCCGCATGGTCATCCTCGCCTCCGAGGACGTCGGCCTCGCCGATCCGATGGCGATGCTTATCGCCACGGCGTGCCAGCAGGCGGTGCACTTCATCGGCCTGCCCGAGGGCTTCTTCCCCATGGCCGAGTGCGCCCTTTACCTCGCCCTTGCCCCAAAGAGCAACAGCGTCGGCTCCTCCTACGGCGCCGCCATGCGCGACGTCGAGGCCACCCGCAACGACCCCGTCCCGCTGCACCTGCGCAACGCCGTCACCGGCCTCATGAAGCAGATGGGCTACGGCAGCGGCTACAAGTACGCCCACGACTACGAGGGCGGCGTCGTCGAACAGCAGCACCTCCCCGATCGCATCGCCGGTCACAGGTACTACCAGCCACGCGACCTCGGCTGGGAAGGCCGCCGTAAGCGCGAGAAGAACTCCCCTGCGGAATCCTGACACGGGGGTATTGACAACTGTCCGAAAGAAGCGTAACCTCGCGCTTACATGTAACGAGGAGGTTACGTAATGTCGCCTCGAGCCGTCACAGAGATCGGCCCCTTGTCCGTCCGGCGAGCGATCCTGGTCAACGCCACGCCACAACGCGTCTGGAAGGAGTTCGAGTCCTTCGAGCGTATGGCCGCGTGGTGGGGCACCGGCCACACGCTTGAGGTCTACGAGCCCCGGGAGGGCGGCCGCCTCGAGATGTCCGTTGACGTCGACGGCGAGATGCGCCGCTTCGGGGGCCGCATCAGCGTCTTCGAGCCCGGCTCCGAGCTCACGTTCGAAGACAACTGGGTTCCCCAGCGCGAGTGGCCCATGCCCGTATTCATCACGCTCCGGCTGACCCCCCACCACGGCGGGACCCTCGTCGAACTGCTGGTCCACGGCTTCGAGCGATTCGGCGAGCGAGCCGCCGAACGGCACCGTGGTCTCGAAACGGGCTGGTCCATTCGCCAACTCGCGCGGCTCGCCGCGATCATTGAATCATGATCCGATCGAGTCCCGGATCGTCCACGCGCCCGATCGAGGCCTTACATGCCATCATCGAAGCCTGAAGCCGTCTTCGAGGCCCTCGCCGATGCCACACGTCGCCGCATCCTCGAACTGCTGCGCACCCGCGACACGATGACCGCGGGCGAAATCGCTGCGGCCTTCCGCGACATCAGCCGTCCGGCCGTGTCACGGCACCTGCGCGTGTTGCGGAATGCCGGTCTCGTGCGTGCGCAGGAGTCAGGCCGCGAGTGGCACTACCGCCTCGACCCGGCGCCGCTACGTGCAATCCAGGACGAGTGGCTTGCGACCTTCGCATCGCCGGGCCAAACATCGCTCCGCCGGCTGAAACAACAGGCCGAGTCGGACAAGAAGGAACGCCGCGGCAGCAAGCGCGAGACCCCGGCGCCTCGACGAAAGCGAGTCGCCCGCCGCTGAGGCGAAGCGCTGTGCCGCCATCGGCATAACGCACAGGGTGAACTCGATTACGGATCTGACATCCACCGATCCGCCGATGTCGATTGTTTAAGGGCGCCTTCGTCGTTCCTTGGACGGCCAGTCCCACGTATCCTGACGCCAACTGTCAGGAGCGCCTTCCCTTTCGAAAGCTTCTCCTGCTAACCTGCGGCCGCACTGACCGTCCGCGAATCACAACCACATGGAAGGAGCGCCATGTCGACCGTCAACCTGCTCGTCGGAACCCGGAAAGCCGCCTTCATCTACACCTCCGATGCAAAGCGCGAGCGCTGGGAGGTCTCCCAGCCCATCTACACCGGCTGGTCCATCTACAACATGGCGGCCGATACGCGCGGCGATCACCCGCGCCTCTACGCCGCCTCCAACCACTGGGCCTGGGGCCCGTCGGTCGCCCGCAGCGACGATCTCGGCAAGACCTGGGACTACCGCACCACCGGCCTGAAATTCCCCGCCGATACCGGCCAGGCTATCCAGAACGTCTGGAACGTCTGCCCCGGCCACGCCTCTGAGCCAGGCGTCGTCTACGCCGGCACCCAGCCCGCCGGCCTTTTCCGCAGCGAGGACTGGGGCCAGTCGTGGGAGCCCGTCGATGGCCTGAACCGCCACGAGAGCCAGCCGAACTGGTCGATGAGCGGAGGCGGCGCCTCCACAGTCAACTCCATTGAGATCGACCCACGCGACCCCAACCACATGTTCGTCTCGATCAGCACGGGTGGCGCGTTCGTCACGAAGGACGGCGGCACGACGTGGACGATGTTCGCGCAGAACCTGATCGCCCGCGACTCGCGGACGGTCGAGTGGATGGGCGAGATGGTGAAGGCGTTCCCGGACCAGCCGGCGCCGGAGGGCGTCGACCCGCTGGCCGTGCAGGAAATGCACAAGATGCGCCTTTCGCCCGCGAACCCTGACCGGCTGTGGACACAGACGCACACCGGAGTCTTCCGCTCGGACGATGCGGGGGCGAGCTGGCAGGACGTCACGGCGGGGCTGCCGTCGTTCCACGGCTTCCCGATCGGCGTCGGGCGTTCGCCGGATGCGGCATTCGTCGTGCCGATCGCGTACGCGGAGTTCTACGACAACTTCCGCGTGTGCGATGGTCAGTTCGCCGTGTGGCGCACGCGGGACGCCGGCAAGACGTGGCAGGGCATGACAAAAGGCCTGCCCGGACCACACGATTACCAGGGGTTGTTGCCGAAGTGATCGCGTTGGCGTCGGCCGCGGTGATATGATCGACATGGGCGCGTGGCCTCCCAGTGAAGAGGAGGCCGCCAATGATGGGCCAGCAGGACTTCGGGACCAAGCT
>Ga0326597_10000304_pt1 | contig 92873 bp, 80 predicted proteins | sample RVTome_12_FD_203789 | JGI IMG/M metagenome (GOLD analysis project Ga0326597, IMG submission 203789) | Soil microbial communities from uranium-contaminated site in the Upper Colorado River Basin, Wyoming, United States - RVT100D185 | ecosystem: Environmental > Terrestrial > Soil > Contaminated >...
ATCACCGACAAAGGGCGCGTCGACCCGTCGGAAGAAGTCGTCGTGCTCGGCACGATCAACGGAGAGCAGCGAGGCAGCGAATCGCGGCGACTGGGCGTTGAACAGCGTGGCGGCGTCGGCGGCCGTCTCGACGATGGCCAGCGTGATCTCCGGCGAGTCCTCCCACTCCCATTCCCGGCCCAGTTGGTCGGCGGCGATCGGCTCCGCCTGGGTCTCGTCGTGGATCCCGTCGGCACGCGCAACAGCGACGACCCGACTGAACCAGCGGTCGTCGACGTGGGCCAGGTCGGTGTCGCGGACATGCAGTTTGGCGGCGGTCCCACGCTTGTCGGCAGCGCGCGTGAGGCCGTCGAGTGCGGCGGGGACGTGTGTGGCGGCGCCCTCGACCGTGATGCAGATGGTGTTGAGCGTGTTGCAGACCTTGCGGTCCAGCGAGTGCTCGACGGCGGCCCGGACCTGGTCCGCCGGGGCGGACGGCGCCACCACGATCCAGGCGCCGCCCGTGCCGTGCAGGCTGACCGCGTTGCCGGCCTGTCGCGCCACCGCCCCGAGCTGGCGGACGGCCGCGCCGGATCCTCGCGCCACCGCCAGCGCCAGGCGCGGGTCGGCGAACATGGCCCATCCGGCGGCGTGGGCGGCAGAGTCGACCAGTCGGGCCGCGTCGGACGGCAGGCCGGACCCGAGCAGGGCCGGCTGCAACGCGTGGTCGACGATCGCCCGAGCGGTTCCCAGCGCGTCCGACCCGATGCGGAACACGACCGTGTTGCCGCTGCGCAGGACGCCGGTCGCATCCGCGAAGACGTTGGGGCGTCCCTCGAACACGAAGCCGACGACCCCAAGGCCGTCCACGACCTCCTCGACGAACCAGCCATCATGGTCGATCCGTCGGCGCACCGTGCCGCGGCCTGATGGCGCCGCGGCCCAGCCGCGCAGTCCCTCGATCATGCCATGTCGCATCGTGTCGGACAGGACCAGCCGCGTCGTCGATCGACCCTTGGCCGTTGCGGCGTCGACATCGTCGGCGTTGGCGGCCGCGATGGGCGCGAACGTGGCGTCGTCGGCGAGGGCGTCGGCGAAGCGGTTGAAGAAGTCGGTGATCTGGGTGTCCGTCACCGCGCCCATCTGGGCGAAGGCTTCGACCGCTGCGGCGACGGTGCGGGCGGCCACGGCCGCCTCGGCGGCAGGCACGTGGAGCAGGTCGCCCGTCTCAGGCACCACCATGAGGCGGTCGCCGGGCTTGAAGGCCGCGGCCAGTTCGGGTGTCACCCGAACAACGTGGTTGCCCCCGATGAGGATGGGCATGCCGGCAGTGAGTTCGTTGACCTGTTCCATGCTGGAGGAGGCTAGGCAGCGACGCCGCGCCACGCCGACATGGTGCGAGGTCGTCACGCGGTCGTGCAGGGCGACGGTCAGACGACGCCAAGCAGCCCCCACGTCCACGTCACGACGGTGACCAGCAACACGATCCCGAGCAGATCGAAGATCACGCCGGCGCGCAGGATGTCGCGGACGGTGAACAGTCCCGTGGAGTAGGCCAGCATCGTGGGTGGCGTGCCGATGACCAGGGCGAAGTCGACAGAGGACGCGATTGCCACGACGGGGACGAGGACGGCGGGTGAGATCCCGAGCACACCGGCCAGCGGGATGGCCAAGGGGACGAAGGTCGCAGCGGTCGCCGTGTTCGACGCGACCGTCGTGGCCAGCAGGGTCACCACCGCGACGGCCAGGATCCCGACGAACGACGGCAGGTCGTCGAGGCCGGCCAGGCGGGTCGCGATCCAGTCGCTGGCGCCGGAGTCGGTCAGCGCAATGCCCAACGTCAGCCCACCGCCGAACGTCAGCAGCGACGACCAACTGATGCGTCCGAGGTCGTCGGTCTGAACCAGGCCGAGTGCGGACAGGGTGATGGCACCACCCAGGGCGATGATCCCGGCCGAGACACCGTGCACCTGTTCGGTGAGCCACGCAGCGACGACGAGGAGGAACACAACCAGCACGGTGACCTGGCGTCCCGAGAGGCGGCCGGCAGCGTGGGCGTGCCCGACTGCGACGGCGCGGGCCTGCACGAACCTCTCGGGATCGATCTGGACGCCCTCACGTCGCCACAGGATGAAACCCATGAGCGGCAGGAACAGCACGACCATCGGCAGGCCGTACGCGAACCAGTCCACGAACGTCAGATCGCGTCCTGCCGCTCGCGACAGGAACTCCATCGCGATCGGGTTGGCCGGGGTTCCGATCGCCGACCCCACGCCACCGATGGTCGCCGCGTACGCCACGCCGAGCACCATCGTGCGGGTCGCCGCCCGACTGCCCAGCGGTTCGGCGATCGCCAGCACGATCGGCAACAGGACGGCGACGGCCGCCGTGTTGGACATCCACATCGACAGCACGGCGGACACGCCAAGCAGCGAGGCGTACAGCATCCCGGGCGACCGACCGAGCGCCGCCACCAGCCAGACGGCCGCCAGCCGGTCCAGGCCCACGCGACGCATTGCCTCTGCCATGAGGAAGCCCGCGAAGAAGAGCACGATGATGGGGTGGAAGAACGGGGCCAGTACGTCGGAGGCGCCCATCACATCGGTCGCGGCCAGCACGAATGGCACGACGAGTGAGGTCGTCCACAGGGGGACCACCTCACTCACCCACAACACCACGACCATCCCCAGGACGCCAAGCACGATCGCGATGTCGCCGGCGGCCCGACGTTGGAGGTGCAGGGCGCCGTCGTCATCGGTGCGGATGCCGGCGACCGGTTCTCGGCGACCATCGGGCAGGACCAGGACCAGTTCCACCTCACCGACGGCCACGGCGGCGCCGTCACGCGTCACGACCGCCGTCACCGTGCCGCGCGTGGCGGCGCCCTCGGGCAGGAAGAGCGTCCAGCCGCCAGCACTGGTCGTGACCGCCGCGGGGTCGCCCAGCGTGATGGGCGCGGTCGCCATGACTTCATGGTCGACCAGCAGTTCGGCCGTGCCGTCGCCCGCCGGCCATGCGTCGGGGGCGGCCAACCCCGCCAGGAGCGCGACCAGCACGGCCATGAGCACGATCGTGGCGCGCCGCACCGGCGACGCCGGTCGGTCGGCCGGCTCCGGGACGGTCGGACGCCGGTCTCCAACGGCGGGCACGAGCCCAACAAGTGCCGGATCCGGCCGGGTCGGATCGGACGGCTCTTGATCAGGCGTGGTCGGATCAGGCGGCGACATGGTCGCGCTCACCAACCTGTCGCCGCCCTCGCCACAGCCACGCACCGAACGATCCGAGTGCGGCAACGGCGATGCCGAACCACTGGAACGCGTAGCTGAGGTGGGGCCCACCGGTCAGCTCGACGGGGTCGAGCGCGCGCAGGACCGTGTCGTCGGTCGTTGGCTGCTGCGTCTCCAGCGATGCCCACAGGGCCAGCACGTCAAGGTCCAGGTGGTTGCCGATCAGTGTGACGTCGAGGTTGAAGAACGCGCGCAGTTCGGTGGGCTGGTCGGTGCCGGGATCGGTGGCCCCGAAGCCGGGCTGGGGCTCACTGTGCCGCAGTCTGGCGGTGACGGTGACCACCCCGGCTGGAGGCGTCGCGGCCGTGATCGGCGCAACGTCGTGGTCGGGCGGCACCCAGCCGCGTGCCACCAGCAGTGCCGTCCCGTCATCGACAAGCAGGGGCGTCACGACCAGGTTGCCGTTGACGCCGTTGCGAGAACGGTTGCGGATGACGACCTCGTTGACGACGTCCCACGTCCCCGTCGTCGTGATGAGTCGATGGTCATCGGCGTCGGACAGGCCTGGGAGGTCGCTGAGGGCGACCGCCGGCTCCTCGAGCCTGGCCTCGATCCGAGCGTCAACCTCGCGGACCTCACGATGGCGACGCAGCTGCCACTGCCCCAGCAGGATGGTGGTGACGACGACCCCCGCCACGAGCAGGCTGGCCAGGATCACGGATGTCCGGGAGCGTCCCACCTGTCCTGCTCCTCAGCTCATGGCGCCGCGTCGGACGTCGGGCGCGCCCATGCGCGCCGCGTCCGCGGTCCGGTCGTCGGTCATCCGCTGAGACTCGCGCTCTGCCTCGACCCGCGCGGTGAAGTGCTTGACCTCGAGGTCGACCTGGCCGCTGTCCCAGCCCAACACCTCGCCCATGAGTTCGGCCACGTCGTCGGCGGTGTCGGCCCCGCGGCCCCAGGCTTCGATCGAAATGCGCGTCCGCCGGGTCAGGACGTCATCGAGGTGGAGCGCACCCTCGTGGCTGGCCGCGTACACGGCCTCGACGCGCAGGTAGTCGTCGCAGCCCGTCAGGCGTTCAGACAGGTCGGGTCGATCCGCGATCATGTCCAGCAACTGCGTGGCGTAGGTGCCGTAGCGATGCAGGAGGTGTTCGATCCTTGCGACGTGCACGCCGGACTGCTCGGCCAACTGGCGGCGTTGGTTCCAGACGGCTGCGTAGCCGTCGGCGCCGACCAACGGGATCCTGTCCGTTGTGGAGGCAGGGACGCGTGCGTCGAGGTTGCGGGCAATGGCGTCGACCGTGTCCTTGGCCATGACGCGATAGGTCGTGTACTTGCCTCCCGCGATCGTGACCATGCCGGCAACGGTTTGCCCGACGGCGTGTTCGCGCGACAGCTGTGACGTTGCGGCGGACTCCCCGTAGAGCAGGGGCCGCAACCCCGCGAAGACGCCCTCGACGTCGCTGTGGCTCAGTGGCGTGCGCAGGACGGCGTTGACGCGCTGGAGCAGGTAGTCGATGTCCGTGGCGCTGGCCGCCGGGTGTGACTTGTCCAGGTCCCAGTCCGTGTCGGTGGTACCGATCAGCCAGTGTCGGCCCCAGGGGATGATGAAGAGGACGCTGGTCTCGGTGCGCAGGATCATCCCGGTGTCGGCGTGGATGCGGTCGCGTGGCACGACCAGGTGGATGCCCTTGGACGCGCGCACACGAATGCGCCCGCGTCCCACCATCTGCTGGATCTCGTCGGCCCACACGCCGGTGGCGTTGACGACCTGGCGGGCGCGCACGTCCAGCGAGACCCCGCCCTCGAGGTCCTTGACCTGGGCCCCGACGACACGCTCTCCCTCGCGCAGCAGCCCCACGACGCGAGCGGAGGTTGCCAGGGCCGCACCGTGACGGGCGGCCGTTCGTGCGACCGTCAGGGTGTGGCGGGCGTCGTCGACCTGAGCGTCCCAGTACATGACGCCGCCGGTGAGCGTGTCGGTGCGCAACGATGGCGCGATCCGGCCGACCCCATGGCGCGTGAAGTGGCGGTGTCGGGGGAGTTGCCTGGCGCCACCGAGCAGGTCGTAGAGCGTCACGCCCGCGGCCACATACGGGCGCTCCCAGCCCCAGTTCGTCAAGGGGTACAGGAAAGACACCGGGCGGACCAGATGCGGTGCCAGCCTGTCCAGGAGCAGCCCGCGCTCGGTCAGCGCTTCCCTGACCAGCCCGAAGTTGAACTGTTCGAGGTAACGCAGGCCACCGTGGATCAGCTTGCTCGACCTGCTGGATGTGCCTGCGGCATAGTCGCGCATCTCGACCAGGGCAACGCTCAGGCCGCGGCTGGCGGCATCCAACGCCACGCCACAACCGGTGACGCCACCGCCGATGACCAGCACGTCGAACGTCTGCGTGCGCATGCGCTGCAACGACGCCGCGCGATGCTCAGGGGACAGCTGGTCTGCATGCATGCCGGGGCCTGCTCGTGGTCGGCGGTGGAGGCTAGGGCCGGGACGGGCTTCGGATGTGGCGGTCGAACGTGGGGGGTCGAACGTACAGGGAGTGCTCGGCTGGCTACGGAGCGTTCGTCGTACGCTTGCCGCCCTACCTCGCGAGTGGTAAAGCGTGTCCGATCGGACACGGGGGAGTGGCTCGGGTCGGCCGGTCACAGATGGTCGTTGACGACACAAGGGGTGTGCTGCGATGCCGGTCGCGCGTGGTGATCGCCGCGTCGAAGGTGTCGGAGCTGTCTTTCTCGGTGTCGTCATCATTGGGGTTGCGCTGTCACTGCTGGTGCTTGCCCGCGCCGTCGGCGCGCTGGAGGGCGATCTGACGGTCGCCAACGCAGCGTTGGTGCGCCGGCAGTTGATCATCGTCATGTGGGCCGATGTGGCGTTCGGGCTGATGGTGATTGCTGCGGGGGTTGGTCTTGCCAGTCGCGCGATCACCTCGGCCAGTGACACCCAGACTCGTCGGTTCCGTGCACTCGTGGAGGGCAGCCCAGACTTCCTGGCCATCCTGTCGCCCGACGGGTTGCTGAGCCACGCGGCCGGCGCGCTTGCGCAGGACGTCGGCCCGGCGACATCGGCCCAGCCAGGCAGCCCGTTTCTGGACCTGGTCATCGACGCCGATCGCAGCCGTGTTCGTGACGTGATCGAGGCATTGGCGACGATGCCCGGCGGTCAACGGGTCGAGTTGTCCTTTCGCCTGGACACCGCGGGGGGTGCCCCCCGACACCTGCGCGGCCACGCGATCAACCACCTCGAAGATCCGGCGGTCGAGGGGCTGGTCATCAGCGTCCACGACGTCACCGACCAGATGGTGCTCGAGGAGGAACTGTCACGGCAGGCGTTTCGCGACTCCCTCACGGGCCTGCCAAACCGCGTCCTGTTCCGTGACCGAATCGATGCCGCGGTCGCTCGACTGGTCCGTTCGCGTAGGGCGCCCACCCTGCTGTTCATCGACCTGGACGACTTCAAGGCCGTCAACGACAACTACGGCCACGCCGTCGGGGACGGCCTGCTGCAAAGCGTTGCCAACGACCTGCGCGGCGTGTTGCGTGAGGGCGACACCGCCGCGCGCCTGGGCGGCGACGAGTTCGCGATCCTGCTGGAGGACAACGCCGACGAGGAAGTGGCCGGCCTCGTCGCAGCTCGGCTCCAGGAGCGCATGGCCAAGCCTCGTGACGTGCTTGGACGAGAGCTCCACGTGCTGGCCAGCATCGGCGTCGCCCGCGGCAGCGTGGGCGAGTCCACGGAGGAACTCCTGCGCAACGCCGACATCGCCATGTACGAGGCCAAGCGCGGTCGGACCCACGGGGTGGCGATCTTCGAACGGACCATGCATGAGGAACTGACCCGCAAGACCCGATTGCGCTCCGACCTCGAGTACGCGATCGAGCGAGACGAACTGACGGCGGTCTATCAACCGGTTGTCGACATTCGTACGGGCGAGGTCGTGGCCTGGGAGGCCCTACTGCGCTGGAGCCACCCGTTCCGCGGGGTCGTCACGCCCGACGAGTTCATCCCGATGGCCGAGGAAACCGGCGTCATCGTCCGGCTCGGCCGGTGGGTGCTCAACGAGGCCTGCATGCAGCTGGCTTCGTGGCGCCGCGACCACCCTGTGACCGCGGCCGGGCACTCCATGAATGTCAACGTCTCACCCGTCCAGTTGCGCCAGGTCGGGTTTGCCGAGGATGTCCTTGCGATCGTTCGCCAGGCGGGGTTGCCCCCCAAGGCTCTGACGGTCGAGATCAAGGAGACCGCACTGCTCAAGCCCGAGGACTCGATGGTCGAGCAGCTCAGGATCCTGCAGATCGCTGGGGTGAGGATCGCGGTTGACGACTTCGGGACCGGTTACTCCACGCTGCGCCACCTGCGCGCCTTCCCGGTGGACATGGTCAAGATCGACAAGTCGTTCATGGATGACCTTGCCGAGGGAACCGAGGGCCGGCGGGTGGCTGACGCGATCGCTGCCCTGGCCCGAACCCTTGGCATGTCGGTGGCGGCGGAGGGGATCGAACATGACGAGCAGCGCGATGCCCTGACCGCCATGGGCTGCAACACCGCGCAGGGGTACCGGTTCGCGCACCCCATGACGCCGGGGGAGGTCGGTGACGTCCTGAACACCACGCCCGACTGCGCCTCTCTGGCGAGCGCGGTGCTGGGTGGCCGTGTCGGGGCGCACCCCGAGGGCCGTGGCACCGAGTGAGCGCAGCGTCCCGCGGGAGCCAGGACTGTCGACCACGGGTGACGTGCGCATTCCGCACGGGTCCTGCGCGGGTCCCGCAACACCGCCGCGGCCGTGCTCTAGGCTCCTACTACTTCGGTAGTGGCGGCGGGAGACACGCGTGGGACAGAGCGTGGAGCCGCCCAGACGGGCGCTGGGACCTCTCGCGCCACGCTGCCGAGCCACCAACTGAACCAGGAGCACACCTGATGCAGATTCGGCGCCTTCGCTGGACTGCCGCCATGCTCGCCGTCGGACTTGTTGCCACAGGATGTGGCGACAGCACCGAAACGAGCGACGCCGGCAGCGACCAGCAGACTGACACCCCGACCGACGCGACGACCGACGGGGACACGACCGACGGGGACGGCGGTGTCCTGGTCGTGGGGACGACGGAGAAGCCCTCCACCATCGACCCCGCCAAGGTCTATGAGAAGTTCGCCTCCGACCTCCTGTTCAACACCACCGACCGCCTGGTCGACCTTGAGCCCGGTACGGGGGACGCGGTCGCCGGCGTGGCGGAGTCGTGGGTCATCTCCGACGACGGCCTGACCTACACGTTCAACCTGCGTGACGGGGTGGTCTTCCAGGATGGATCCGACCTCACGTCCGAGGACGTGAAGTGGTCGCTGGAGCGTTCACTCAACGTCAACCACCCCGATGGTGCGTCATTCCTGGTTGCCGGGATCAGCGCCATCGATGCCCCCGACCCCGACACCGTCGTCATCACCATCGACGCGCCGAACGTGACATTCCTGTCGCGCCTGGCCTACACCGTGGCGACCATCCTGCCCTCCGACGGTGCCTACGGCGCCCCGGACGCCGCCCTCGAGGACCCGTCCGCTGACGAGGCCGACGCGTTCATGAACGAGTCGGGCATCGTCGGTTCCGGTCCGTACCAGCTCACCTCCTACGACCCCGACACCGGCGCCACGCTGGAGGCCTGGGAGGGCTACTGGGGCACCGCCCCGGCGATCCCGACCGTGCGCATCCAGTTCTTCGAGACGACCGCCCAGATGGCGAGCGCCCTGCAGAACGGTGAGATCGACCTCAACATCAACGACATGGGCCCAGCCGAGCGCACAGCACTCGAGGCCGCCGATGGCGTCGAGGTGACCATCGGTGACGGCGGTCGCATCCGCTACATCGTGATCGACGTCAACGCCGCTCCGTTCGACGACGTCAACGTCCGTCGCGCGATGGCTGCCAACATCGACCGCCAGCGCATCATCGACGAGGTGTTCGAGGGTGCCGGCCAGCCGATCTTCTCAATGGTGCCTCCGGGCTACCCGTCGTCGGCCGACTACATCTCCGGTGCCGACGCCACGCTGGACGCTCCGGTTGACATCGAGCTGTGGTACCCGCTGAACAAGTACGGCGACACCGAGGCCCTCGTGGCCGAGACCATCGCCCGCTCGCTCAACGAGTCCGGCCAGTTCAACGTCACCACGCAGTCGGCGGACTGGGCCGCGGAGTATTCCGGCAACCTGAACAACGGCGTCTACAGCGCCTACCTGCTCGGGTGGTATCCGGACTACATCGACCCGGACGACTACATCGAGCCCTTCTACCACTCGGAGCGCACCTTCATCGGGTTCTACAACTCGCCGGCGATGGACGCCCTGATCGAATCCGAGCAGGAGACGACGGACCTTGACGCGCGGGCGGGCATCTTCGACGAGATCCAGAAGCTCGCCGGCGAGGACATGCCCTTCATCCCGCTCTACGAGGAGTCGGCCACGGCGTACTACGTCAGCGGCCTGACCGGCGTCGAGAGCTCGATCGACATCGCGATCCAGTCGCGCTGGTATCTGATCGACAACCTGTGATCGCCTGATCGCAGCTTGACCTGACGACGCCCGGGCCATGTGCCCGGGCGTCGTCGCGCCGGGAGAATGCCGCAGGGGCTCGCGGCGTCGCGGTGTTCGTGGGACCACCGCTGGTGAGCACGATACTGCGGTGCGCGCCGGCGGGTGCGACCGGCGCAGTGCCGCCGTTGTGGTGGACGCCCGAACCTACGGTCATTCTGGTCGCGCCAGCCTGGCGCGGCGGAGCACGGGGAGATGGGCATGGATGGAGCTGTTGTCTACACCTGGGGCGTACCTCGCGCAGGACGCGAGGCCGCGGCCCTCGAGGCCTTCGCGGACAGCATGACGTTCTGGGACAAGCGGATCGCCGACAGCGCTGCGACCGCGTCGATCCCGGTGATCCTTCCGCGCAGCGGCGGTCTGTGGATCATCACGGGCGACCTGGACCGCCTGCGCGAAGCCACCGATTCCGACGAGCATGCACGCATCACGATCAAGGCATCGGCCGCGGTCGAAGGGTTCACGGCCGAAATCGGCCTTGCGGGTGACACCCTGCAGACGCGGATGGGCCTCTACGGCAAGACGCTGGGCGAGCTCGGTTACCTGTGACCGGCTGATGTTTGGACGCCCGGGCCATGTGCCCGGGCGTCGTCGCGCCGGCAACGCGCAGGCGTGCAACCAAGCCGGGGATCACTGGGGGCCGCCACTAGTGTGGCGCGTCGGTCCGGGAGGTCACGATGGCGGGTGCAGGGCGGGGCAGCAGCATGCGTTCCTACGTGCTCGGCCGGCTGGCATTCGCGCCCATCTTCCTGTTCCTGCTGCTGACCCTGTTGTTCGTCCTGCTGCGGGTCATGCCCGGCGATCCAGTGCAGGCAGCACTCGGCGACCGCCTGTCGGCTGAGCAGCTGGATGCCCGCCGGGCCGCGTCCGGGCTGGACGACCCGATCCTGGTCCAGTACGGGCGTTACCTCGCGGAGGTCGTCAGGGGTGACTTCGGCGAAGCAGTGACCGACCCGCGCCCGGTCACCCAGATCATCGTCGACCGGTTCCCTGCCACGTTCGAGCTGACGATGGTTGCGATGATCCTCGCCGTCGGGATCGGCATCGTCGTCGGCGCTGTCGGGGCACGGTTTCGCGACGGGCCGCTGGACGTTGGCGGCCGGCTGTTCGGGATCGTCATCTACGCCGCCCCCGTGTTCTGGCTTGGGATCCTGGCGCAGTTGCTGTTCGCCAACCGCTGGGGCCTGCTGCCAACCGGCAACCGGATCAGCGCTCGCATCTCGTATGAGTCGCCGACCGGATTCTTCCTGCTGGATGGCATCCTGACACGCGACTGGACGTTCTTCACGACAGCGTTGCGCCACCTGGTCCTGCCTGCCGCCACGCTGGGCCTGGTGATCTCCGGGGTGTTCATCCGCATGGTGCGGGTGAACATGCTTCAGACCCTGCGGGCCGACTATGTCGAGGCGGCCCACGGACGCGGCGTCTCCGAGCGACGCGTGCTGTTCAACCACGCCTTCCGGAACGCGCTGGTGCCGGTGGTCACGATCATGGGTCTGCAGTTCGCCCTGCTCCTCGGTGGCGCGATCCTGACCGAGACGACGTTTTCCTGGCCTGGCCTCGGCTCGGCTCTGGTGGAGTTCATCAACGCGCGTGACTACGCCGCCGTGCAGGGGATCGTGACGTTCTTCGCGGTGATGGTGGTGCTGGTGAGTGTGCTGATCGACATCCTCAACGGGCTGATCGACCCAAGGGTGCGCTACTGATGGCCGCTCCCGAGCGCCCTCCCGCCCCCGCCGCCCCCGTCGCGGTTGCGCCGTCGCGGCGAGAGCTGATCCGCGGCCGTATCGACCACACGTTCAAGCCGTGGCGCAAGGCCAACCCGATGGCGCGGCGACTGGTCATCGTCGGCGTGCTGATGACGTCGGTGTTCGCCGTGCTTGCGCTGCTGCCCAGTGTCGTCGCGCCGTATGCCGAAGACCAGTACCGCTACATCGCCGGCACGACCGACAACCCCGACGGCGGCGAGGCCCGGGTGGATTGCGTCGCGGTCGGCTGCGAGCAACTGCCGCGCCGTGAGGCGCCGTCGTCGGCGCACCCGTTCGGCACGACGTCGGCCCGCTTCGACGTGATGAGCCGGATCGTGCACGGGTCACGGGTCGCGTTCGCGATCGTCATCCTTTCCACGGGCCTTGCGATGGGGATCGGCGTGCCGCTGGGCCTGTGGTCGGGCTATCGCGGTGGCAAGGTCGACCGCATCCTGGTCACCCTCATGGACGCCGTCTACGTCATCCCGGGACTGTTGCTGGCGATCATCGTCGCGTTCGTGCTGCAGCAGTACTTCGACCCCGGGCTCGCATCCGCAACGGTCGCCGTTGGGGTTGTGTACGTCCCGCAGTACTACCGCGTGATCCGCAACCACACGCTCAGCGTCAAGGAGGAGCCGTTCGTCGAGGCTGCTCGCGCCATTGGTGCCTCGCCGCGCACGATCGTGACGCGCTACGTGTTCTTCAACGTTGTCCAGTCGGTGCCGGTGATCTTCACGCTCAATGCCGCCGACGCCGTGCTCACGCTGGCCGGACTGGGTTTCCTGGGCTACGGCGTCCCGTTCCCGCAGGCCGAGTGGGGGTTGGACGTCAGCCAGGCGCTGTCCGACGTCGTGGCCGGGTTCTGGTGGACCGCGTTCTTCCCGGGCATGGCGATCATGCTCCTGGTGACTGGCCTCACACTGATCGGCGAAGGCCTCAACGACATCGTGAACCCGTTGCTGCGTCTGAAGGGCTTCAAGGGCAAGGTGCCCGCCCGTGCGCGGACGAACGCCCAAACGGCGGGCGGCGCGGCTGAACCATCGGACGGGGCAGGGCAATGACCGCCAACGCACCAATGCCGGAGCCGGCGCTGCGCGTGCGCGACCTCCAGGTCGCCTACGGTACGCCGCGCGGGTCGCTGCAGGCCGTCGATGGCGTGTCGTTCGACCTGGCGCCCGGGGAGAGCCTCGGCATCGTTGGTGAGTCAGGCTGCGGCAAGTCCTCCATGGGGCGCGGCCTCATGCAACTGCTGCCTCCCGGTGCGGCAGTCGGCGGCAGTGTCCTGCTCAACGGCGAGGAACTGATCGGCGTCGACGCGGGCCGGTTGCGCCGGGCCCGCGGCGAGGACATCGCCATGGTGTTCCAGGAACCCATGACGCGGCTGGATCCGCTCATGCGCGTGTCGAAGCACTTCGTCGAGGCGATCCGTGCACATCGGCCCGAGGTGTCCAAGGCCGACGCCCGCCAGATGGGCCGCGACATCCTCGCACAGATGGGGATCCCGCCGACGCGGGCGGACAACTACCCGCATGAGTTCTCCGGTGGCATGCGCCAGCGGATCATGATCGCGCTGGGCATCGTGTTGCAGCCCACGGTCATCATCGCAGACGAGCCGACCACCGCACTGGACGTCATCGTCGAGGCGCAGATCCTGGACCTGCTCGACCGCCTGCGCACCGACGAGAATGTTGGCCTGCTGCTGATCACCCACAACCTCGGCCTGGTCGCTGAGACCTGCGATCGCGTCGCTGTGATGTACGCCGGCCGGATCGTGGAGATCGGGCCGGTCGTCGACGTGTTCGCCAATCCGCGCCATCCTTACACCCAGGGCCTGCTCCGGTCGGTGATCTCCATCGAGACCACCAAGCTCGTGTCCATCGACGGCACGCCGCCGGACCTGGTCGACCCTCCCGCTGGGTGCCGGTTTGCGCCCCGATGTGCCCAGGCGTTCGGCGACTGCACGACCGTCGACCCGGTCCTGGCCGACGTGGACGTGGGCCATCGGGCTGCGTGCCTGCTGCAGACGGGCTCCTACCCGCAGCGCATGGGGGTCACCGCATGACGCAGCCTGACGTGGTGATGGATGTGCGCAACCTCTCCACGTGGTTCGAGCAGTCAGGTGGGCTGTTCTCACGCGGCCAGCACCAGTCGGTCAAGGCGGTCGACGGCGTCACCTTCGACATCCGCAAGGGCGAGATCTTCGGACTGGTGGGCGAGTCCGGATCGGGCAAGACGACGCTCGGGCGCACCCTGCTTGGGCTGGTCCCAGCCACTGCTGGCCAGGTCCTCTACAAGGGCCAGGACCTGACCACGCTCAGCGAGAAGGCCTACCGCCCGCTGCGGCGCCACCTCGCCATGATCTTCCAGGATCCCAACGCCTCGCTGAACCCCGCGATGACCGTCGTGCAGGGCGTCGGCCACCCGCTGCGCATCCACGGCCTCGCATCCAGCCGCGCCGAGGTGCGTGCCAGCGTCGCCGAGATGCTGGAGCGTTGCGGGCTGGCGCCGGCGACGAACTACCTCGATGTCTACCCGGAGGACTTGTCCGGCGGCCAGAAGCAGCGTCTCGTCATCGCCCGGGCTCTGATCACCCGCCCGGAGTTCGTCGTGGCCGACGAGCCGGTCGCCGCGCTGGACATGTCGGTGCGCGCCAAGGTCCTCGAGCTGATGATGGACCTGAAGGACGACTTGGGCCTGACCTACCTCTACATCACCCACGACCTGTCGTCGGGCCGGTTCGTGTGTGACCGGATGGCGATCATGTACCTCGGTCAGATGGTCGAGTGGGGTGACGCGGCGCTCATCTACGACGACCCGCACCACCCCTACACCGACGCGCTGCTGGACGCGGTTCCCCTGCCGGACCCCAGCCGCCGCGACCGTCAGAAGCGGCTGCCGTCGGGCGAGATCCCGGATGCGTTGAGCCCGCCGCGGGGCTGCTCGTTCCACCCGCGTTGCCCGGTGGCAAGGCCGGACTGCGGGTGGGGTGGCCGTGACCTCATCGATGCCCTGGAGCACCGCTGGACGCGGGTCGACGCGGACACGTTCGAGCGCGAGCTCGACATGGTCGGCGATCTGGCTGGCGCGAGCGCCGACGCCGCCACCCTGCGGCTGCCGGGCGCCGACGCGGAACAGGTCCGGTCACTGCTGACGACCATCGGATCCACGCTCTCGCCGTCCTTGGTGGACGCCGTCGTAGCCGTTGAACCCGACCGTGGCGACACGGTCGTGGTGTTCGGGTTCGGACCGGAACCGGTCGGCCAGGACGTCGCCGGGCGGGTCGTCGCGTGTCACATCCACGGCGTCACCAGGCGCCCCGACGGAAAGCACGGTGGGCGCGTGCCGACCCAGGGGTGAGTCGGCCCCGGCGCGTCCATGCGGCCCGCCGCCGAGCGGCGCCGTAGCCTGCCGCGCCGTGTCCGACAGCCTGCGCCTGCGCCCCGATCCGACCGTCGCCAGTCGATGGTCTGCCGTCGCCGTGGTGTTGCTGGCCATGGGCATCTGGCTCATGGTCGATGCCTCCTTCGACGTCGGCGTGGTCACGCTCTTTGGTGTGTTCGTCGCCGTCGCCAGCTTCTTCCTGGTCCAGCTCCTGTTCCCCGCAGCCTTCGAGGTGGTCCTCGACGACCATGGGATCCGCGCCCGCACGCTGTGGCAGCACCTCGATGTTGCCTGGGCCGACCTCGACCGCATGGCCGTGCGTGAGTTCGCCGGGGACCACTGGCTCTCCCTCGACATGCTCGAGGAGGGGCCGCACGGGTGGGTAGTCGTCCGTCAAGGGGTCCTGCTGCCGCTTGGGACCGACGTGGCAGCCCTGTACGAGTGGCTTGGTCGACGCCGCGCCTCGGTGGCCGCAGTGCCCATCGACCTCACTCGGATCGCGTCGGGGCCGTCGCGCTGACGCCAGCACTCGCAGACCCGTTCCATCTGACCAAACGAGAGGATCGTCCCTTGGCGCTCACCGCGGGCCAGCCAGCCCCCGACTTCGAACTCAAGGACCACAGCGGTCAGCCCGTCCGGCTGTCCGACTACCACGGCAAGAAGGCCGTCGTGCTGGTGTTCCACCCGTTCGCGTTCAGCACGACGTGCCAGCGTGAGCTGTGCTCGATCCGCGACGCCATCGAGACCTTCCAGAACGATGACGTCCAGACGATGTCCGTGTCCATCGACTCGCCGTTCGTGCTGAAGCACTGGATGGAGCAGCAGGGCTACCAGTTCCCGCTGCTGGCGGACTTCTGGCCGCATGGCGAGGTCGCGCGGACGTACGAGGTCTTCAACGAGGCAGTCGGCGCCGCCGAGCGCGCCACGTTCGTCATCGACAAGGACGGCACGATCGTGTACTCGGTCCACAACGGGCTGGGCGAGGCGCGCGACCAAGAGGCGTACGTGGCCGCCCTGGAGCAGATCGGGGCCATCTGACCCGGCCCGTGTCACCTCGTGCCGCCGGCCCGACGGGTCCGCGACCGCGGGAGCGTGGGCGGTCCGGGCGCGCGCGGCGCCACCAGCGTGACCGCGCGGATCGCGTCACGTACCGTTGCCCAAACCCTCGATGCAATCCACGAAAGCTGCGACACGTGGTCCAGATCCGCGACGCACTCAGCTACGACGACGTCCTGCTGGCGCCCAACGCCTCAGCCGTCCTGCCCCGCGACGTGGACATCGCCACCACGCTGCATCCGGATGTTGTCCTGCGCCTGCCGATGCTGTCGGCCGCGATGGACAAGGTCACGGAGGAACGGATGGCGATCGCCATGGCTCGCCAGGGCGGGATCGGCGTCATCCACAAGAACTGCTCCATCGAAGCGCAGGCCGAGATGGTCGAGGCCACCAAGCGGTCCGAGTCGGGTTTCATCTCGGAGCCGATCACGCTGGGCCCCGCGGATCCGGTCGGACGGGCCTTTCAGCTGATGGCCCACTACAAGGTCAGCGGCTTCCCGGTCGTGGACGCTGACGGTCGCCTTGTCGGGATCCTCACCAACCGCGACCTGCGCCTCACCGACGATGCCAGCGTGCCCGTCGCCAGCCGCATGACGGCCGACGGCCTGGTGACCGCCGGTCCCGGGACCACCGTGGACCAGGCACGCGATCTGATGCAGGCCCACAAGGTCGAGAAGCTGCCGATCGTGGATGGCGAGCGCCTGGTTGGGATGTTCACGTTCAAGGACGTGGAGAAGGTCCGCCAGTACCCCAGTTCCGCCAAGGACGCGCGCGGTCGACTGCTCGCTGCTGCCGCCATCGGCGTCGGCAACGACGGTGAGGAGCGGGCGGCGGCGCTGGTGCACGCTGGGGTCGACCTGCTGGCGATCGACTCGGCGCACGGCCATTCCGCGGTCCTGCTGGAGTTCGCCGCCAAGATCAAGGACCGCCACCCCGACACGCCGCTGATGGTCGGCAACGTGGCGACGGCTGAGGCCGTGCGCGCCTGCGCCGACCACGGGGCAGATGTCGTCAAGGTGGGCGTCGGACCGGGGTCCATCTGCACCACGCGCATCGTGACTGGCGTCGGTGTCCCGCAGTTCACCGCGGTGGCCGACTGCGCCGAGGCCGGGCTGGAGCTTGGGATCGCCACGGTCGCGGACGGCGGCATCAAGTACTCGGGTGACGTCGTGAAGGCCTTGGCCGCGGGCGCGACGGCCGTGATGGTCGGCAACCTGCTGGCTGGGACCGACGAGTCCCCCGGCGAGCTGGTGCTGGTCGGCGGTCGCCGTTACAAGGAGTACCGCGGCATGGGGTCGCTGGACGCGATGCGTGCCGGGTCCGCCGATCGCTATTTCCAGAACGCCGAGGGACCGACGCCGGGCACGATGTCCGGGACGACCAAGCTCGTTCCCGAGGGCGTGTCGGGCCTGCTCCCGTATCGCGGCTCCGTGGGCGAGGTGACCACCCAGCTCGAAGGCGGCCTGCGTTCGGGCATGGGCTACCTCGGTGCGGCGAACCTGCAGGCCCTGCGCGAGCGCGCCGACTTCGTCAGGCAGACGGTGGCCGGAGCCAGGGAATCGCATGTGCACGACCTCGACGTCGTCCACGAGGCACCGAACTACCAGGTCCCCGGCCGCGACTGACGCTCGCAACGACGCAATCCGGGGGAAGCGGTGCGGCCGCGCCTACGTTGCCGTCAAGCGAACCCGAGGTGCGAGATGGACGACGCTGCTGCCCTGAACCTTGGCCTGCTGCTGCTGCGCGGCATCGTCGGGGTGGTGATGTTGGCCCACGGCTACAACCACGTCTTCAACGGGGGCAAGATCCCGGGGACTGCACGGTGGTTCGAGTCGCTTGGGATGAAGCCGGGGATCCTGCACGCCTGGACGGCCAGCCTGACCGAGCTCGGCGCCGGCACGCTGCTGGTGCTGGGCCTGTTGACGCCTTTGGCTGCTGCTGGGGTGGTGGGCACGATGCTGGTGGCGTTCATCACCAACCACCGCAAGAACGGTTTCTTCATCTTCCGCCCGGGCGAGGGCTACGAGTACGTGCTCACTCTGACCGTCGTCGCGCTGGCCGTGGCCATGCTTGGTGCGGGGGAGTGGTCGCTGGACCACGCGCTCGAGCTCGACCTGGCTGGTGAGCGCGGTGTCGCCATCGGGCTCCTCGGGATCGGCGTCGGGATCGCGACCCTGGTCACGTTCTGGCGTCCCGACAAGCCCGCACCCGCCAGTGCCGAATCCCTGGGCGGGGAGTCGGTGACCCCGAAGGCCTCCTGAAGCTGCCGCCTGCGCCGCCACTTGACCATGCCGATGAGCCCGATCAGTAGGGCTGGCCGGAGATGCGGGAGTTGCGGGGTTGGCGGCGTTGCTTCCATGTGCGACGCGCGGCCTTGGCCAGTTTCCAGAGCGCGATCGCGGCGAGGGTCCCGACGATCAGCAGCAGGATCACCAGCACCAGTGCGAGCTGCGGGTTGTTGACCGCGAACAGCATGACGGTCAGGACGACAGCATCTTCGGTGACGCTGGCCAGGATGTTGGTGACCGGCTCCGGTGAGGTGTTGATGGCCATCCTCGCGGTCGCCTTGGCGGCGTGGCTTGCCAGCGCCAGGGCGCCGGACCCGCCGGCGGCCGCCGCAGTGGTGAGCGCGTCGACGTCGCCGGCCAGCGCCGCGCCGAGGAACGCAGCACCCAGGGGGCGGATCACCGTGTGGATCGCGTCCCAGGTGTTGTCGACGTAGGGGATCTTGTCCGCCACGAACTCGACGAGGTAGAGCGTCGCGGCGATCGCCAGGACGACGGGGTGCTCCAGCACGGCCGGACCGTCGAACCACCCGGCGCGACTGGCCACGCCGAGAACCAGCGTTGCCGCGTACAGGTTGACCCCCGACGACCACCCGGTGCCGGCCAGCAGCCCGATCGCCGCGTCCATCAGCCCACCCGATCCAGCCGGGCCGCCAGTCGCCGGGCGTCATGCGGGCCAAGCAGGGCGTGCAGGTCGGCGACGCTCAGCATTCCGGACTCGACAAGGTCACCAGCGATCCACATGCGGTCTCCGGGTCGGTCGAACAGCCGGCAGAGCGCGACCGCATCCGCATGGTCGATGGCGCCTTCCGCGATGGCGCGCTGGGCGGCGCGCCGGCGCCGGAACCCGGCGGGCTGCGCCAGCAGGTCGGGGAACGCCGTCGCGCCACCTGCCGTGTCAGTCGCGTGGTCGTGCTGGTCTGCCGTCCTGCCTCGTGCCGGCGCGGCAGTGTCTGGTTTGGTGGACCGAGTCGTTGGCAGGTCGTCGAAATCCCAGTCGAGGTGGAGGTCGTCGAAGGTCGGGTCAAGGGTTGAGGCGCTCGGTGACGCGGCCGACGCAGGCCTCGGTGACCGGGCCGACACGGGCTCCGGTGACGGGGCCGACACGGGCTCCGGTGACGGGGCCGACACGGGCTCCGGTGACGGGGCCGACACGGGCTCCGGTGGCGGTGGCGGCCCCGCAGCTGGCGCCACTGCGGGCTCATCCGGTGCGATCGCCTCGATGCCAGCCACGGCCATCGTTGCATCGACCATGTCCCGCACGGCGGCGGCGGAGGCGTCGCGTTCGCGCACGGCGCGCGCCAACTCCTGGACCTGGTCCTGGTCCATCCTGCGGAACATGTCCAGGAGTGCGGACACCTGGGCCGGGGTCAGGTCGGCGCCCGTCTCCGCCTCGATCCGCGGCACCAGGTCTGGGGCGACGCGCTCAGCAATGTCGATGGCCAGTTGGCGCTTCTGCTCGCCGGTCAGCCGACCGACGATGTGGACGGCCTGCACGGCCGCACGGCCGCGTTGGACGACACCACCGCTGCTGACCTGGCCAAGCAGCTCGACGACCTCGGCGACGGCCGCGGACATCAGTCGGTCGCGCCCGCGTCACCACCCGGAGCCGCGTCGCTACTGCCGCGGGAGGCAGCAGCGACCACGCCCTCCAGCAGGGCGGCAAGGTCCACGCCGGTGAGCTGCTTCACGACCGGCAGGGTCGTCGTCAGCACGTCCGTGACGTCACCGGTCAGCTTGGAGACGCCCGTGCCGTTGCCGTTGCCGTTGCTGATGATGGTCGTCGGGCCAGCGCGCGACAGCGGTTCGGCGGCGGCCGCGATGACGTCGGGGAGGATCTTCAGCGCCTCCAGCGCGATCCCAGCCTCGGTGTACAACGTGAGGGCCTCCGCCAGCAGGCGGCGCGACTCGGCTTCCGCCTGGCCGCGGGCACGGATGGCGTCGGCTTCTGCAACGCCGACGTCGCGGGCCTGCATGGCCTGCGCCTCGGCCTCCAGCTGCAGCGCCTCGGCCGCCTTGGCGCGACGGACGCGCACGGCCTCGGCTTCGGCCTTGGCTTCGATCTCGAGGGCCTGCGCCGCCTTCTCGCGCTCGATGCGCCCGGCCTCGGCGGCCTGTTCCTGGGCGAACTTGCGCGCCTCCGCCTCCTGCTCCGCCTTGAAGCGTGCGCCCTCGGCCGCGCGTTCCTGGGCGAACTTCTCGGCCTCGGCCTTCTCCCGAACGGTCGCGTCGAGTTCCTTGCGCTGGCGCTCCGCTTCTCGTTCGGCGATCAGGATGTCCTGCTCCTTGGACACCATCTCGCCGGCCTTGGTCGCGCGTGCGGACGCGACGTCGACCTCCTCCTTGATCGCAGCCTGCTTGAGGCTCAGCGCCTTGTTCGACTCGGCGATGTCGGCCTCGACCTCGATGCGCTGGCGCTCCTTGGTGAGCCGGGCTTCCTCCTCGCGCAGGGTTGCGACCTCGTCGGCCTCGGCCTGGGCGATGCGGGCCTCCTTGCGGGCACGCTCGATCTCCGGCACGCCCAAGGCGTCGAGGTAGCCGTTGTCGTCGGTGATCGACTCGAAGACGAAGGACAGGAAGACGTAGCCCAGCGACGACAGCTCACGCGCCGCCTTGGCCTTGAGCTCCTCCTGGAACCTCGCCTGATCCGCGTACAACTCCGCCACCGAGAGGCCGGCGACGATCGTGCGCAGGTGGCCGCCGACGACCTTGGTCAACGAGTCCCGGATCTCCCCGACGGACAGACCCAGGAAGTTCGACGCAGCCAGGCGCACCGTGGGGAAATCGGTCTGGCGTTCCTGTGGCGTGACCGGGACCTTGACTGTCGCCGTGCCCTTGACGTTGATCGGGGTGCGCTGGTCACCGGCCAGGACGCCCTTCAGCTGGACGTCCAGCTGCAGGGCGTGCAGTGGGAACTCGGCGGCCTCCTCGATGAAGGGCTTGACGAAGGTGCCGCCACCGACGATGACACGGAAGCCCTCCTTGTCCTTCTTCGAGCGGGCACCGAAGACGATCAACGCCTCGTCCGGGCCGACCCGGCGGTAGCGGCGGCGATAGACCAGCCACAGCAGGATGGCGAGGACCATCGCGGTCGCACCAACCACGATGATCGTCACGATGGTCGACAGGATTCCGCCGAGGCTGTCGAACACGAACGTCCCCCTCCGAGGTTTCGGAGGGGGACGCTAGTGGGATCACGCAACCCGAAGTCGAGCGGCGTGTCGCGGTGTCAGCTGACCTGGGCCTCGGCGACCATCCCCAGCAATGCGTGGGGCTGTCCGCCGCCTTCGATGTTCACGGGGCCTTCCTCGCCGGCCTCGGCCATGCGCTGCGCTTCGGCGAAGTAGTCAGCGGGCGCCACGCCCTGCTGGATCGCGCACAGGAACACGTAGCGACCCGGCTCGGCGAGGGTGCCGTCACCGACGAACAACTGCCCGGTCTCGCCCGGTGCCGCGACGGCAACCAGTGCGACATCGATCCCTGCGCTGTCGCCGGACTCCATGGCGGCCTGCATGCCCGCGAGGATGTCCGCCAGTGGCGCCGTGTCGGCGCCGACGTTGACCGCCACGATCTCATGGACTTCCGCCTCCGAGCTGTTGCTGAAGGTGATCGTCGTCCCCACGGCGATCTCTGCCGGGATGCCGGTGAACGAGTAGTCCTGTCCGGTGACGGCGAGCTCTTCGGGCGCCATTGCGTCGTCGGTGGCCACGTCGTCCTCGGTGGGAGCGGCCTCCGTTGGGGTGTCGTCGGTCGTGTCGGTTGTGTCCTCGTCGCTGCCACAGGCGGTCAAGGCGAGGGCGACGGCCGCGAGTGCGGCCACGGTCTTGAAGCGCATCGGTGTTCCCCTTGTGGGCGCGTGCTGGGCGGGAACGGTTCCCGTCAGGGCGCCTGACCCATGGGTCGACGTTACGAAAGCCTCAACGCAGGGTTGCCGTCAAGTACCCGCCGCAGCGGCGTGGGTGCTCGCGGCCCAGCGAAGGGCGGCCGCGGCGCCGTCGTTGTCAACCGTGGGGGCGGTGAGGTGGGCGGCAGCCAGCACCCTCGGGTTGGACTGGCCCATGGCGATTGCCGTGCCGGCAACGCGCAGCAGCGGCAGGTCGTTGTCGCCGTCGCCGACGGCAACGATGGCCCCAAGGTGGATCCCCAACCGAGTTGCTGCCCGCTGGACGGCGGTCGCCTTGTCGACGCCCGGAGCGGTCGCGTTCACGTACGTCACCCCCGGGGTGACCGGGGAGTGGGCGGGCCCGGCCTGCAGGCCTGCGGCGCGGATGCCCGCGATGACGGCCGCCTCGGTGGCATCGTCATGAAAACACATGAACGTGGCCTTGATCGTCGGACGACCGCGACGCGCGTCGGCCATGCCCTGCGGGCCGCGGCCCAACAGGTCCCAGTGTGGGCGTGCCCGCAGTTCTGGCCGGGTGATGACGAACCCGTCGTCGAAGTAGAGCTCCGCGTAGGTGCCGGTCGACTCGGACAGCGCCTCCAGCGTTGTGACCTCGGCGTCGCTCAACGGGAAGGTCGCGATGGTCGCAGTGCCGTCGTGCACCTCGGCACCGTTGTGGAGCACGTGCGGGCCGACGAGGTGGAGGTCCTCGATGATTGGCAGGGCGGCCTGGCGCATCCGGCCCGTGACCAGGCCAACGCGCAGCCCGGCGGCAACGGCCGCCCGAGCGGCCTCGCGCACGGCTGGCCGCACGCCGTCAGCCGCCACGAGCGTCCCGTCGACGTCGAGGAGGACCCACTGCGGCTGCTGCGCTGTCCACGATGCGAAACGCCCACCGACCGCGAGGCCGGCGGGCGGTAGCCGCGATCCCATCAGCCGATGGCTCGCACGTTGCCCCAACGTTCCTCGTAGGCGTTGAGATTGGTGTTGAGTGCCTGGATCACGCGGGCCACCATGGTCGGCGCGATCCGCACGCGAGACACCACCTCGGCATTGACCAAGCTGGGGTCCCCGCTGGGCAGCAGCTGGCAGAAGTCGAGGGTGAAGTCGTGGGGGCTCTGCGTGACGACGAGGAAGTTGGCGTAGTCGCCGATCTTGCGGTCCTCGGCCACGTTGATGTTGAGCCGCGGCTGGGGCCGTGCGGCCTGCGTCGCCTGCTCGGCCTTGGCTGCCGACTCGTCGGGGTTGTCGCCTCCGGACTGGGGTGCCGGGGCTGGGTTCGGGTTGTCGCTCACGAGCGGCTCCATCGGTGCGGTCGCCGCGAGCATACGGAGCACGGTGGCCGGCCGGGCATGGGTGCGACCGCCGCGGCATCGCGCTCGACCAAGGTGGCCGTTCGAGTTTCCGGTGCACTGCGCGGTGCGACTGGGCACCATCAGGGTGGATGACGCCGTCGTGGATGAGGGGGATGGCGTGGACCACCGCCCCAATCTGCCGTCCGAGCGAGTCCTGGCAGCCGTTGGCGTGCCGGTGACCGCCGGCGTTGCGCTGCTGCCAGTCGGCGCCGGCCGCGACGTGGCGTTCCCCTCACTCGTGTTCGCCTTCGTCGCTCTGCTGGTGCTGGCCGTGCGTCGAATCGAGGGCCCAGGCCGTCGGGGATGGGTGCTGATCGCCGCCGGACAGGTGATCGTTGCCGCCGGTGAGGCGCTGTGGGCGGTCTACGCGGTCACCGAGCGCGATCCGTTTCCGTCGCCGGCGGACCTGCTGTTCCTGACCGGCTTCCTGGTCACGGCTGGCGGGGCGGCGATGCTTGACCGGCGACCGCTGGCAGGTGACGGGGCCACGCTGCTTGACACGGCCATTGCGACGGTTTCCGGCGGATCGCTCGTCTGGGCCTTCGCGGTTGCCCCGGTCATCGGTCTCGCCGACGCTTCGGTGCTCGAACGGGGTGTGTCAGCCGCCTACCCGACCATCGACCTGGTCCTCCTGGCGGTCGTTCTTCGCTTCACCATCGGGCCGGGATCCGCGTCCAACCGCGCCAACCCCGCGCTGTGGCTGCTGGCCGGCTCGTTCAGCGCGACGATGATTGCGGACATCGGTTGGGCGGCCGTCGAGCTCGACGGCAGGGCACGAAACCTCAGCTGGCAGGATCCGGTCTGGCTGCTCGGCTACCTGCTGCTGGCCATGGCGGCGCTTCAGAAGTCGGCACCCATGCTGGGTGAACGATCGTCGGACGGCAACGACGCGATCGAGGTTCCGACGCGGGCACGGCTCATGGCGCTGATCGCAGCCGCTCTGGCCCTGCCCGCCACGCTGTTGCTCATCCACGGCACCGACCTCGATGCTGCGCGCCTCACGTTGCTCATCGGGACCCTCGCCACGTTCACGCTGGTCGCCGCGCGGCTGTGGTCCATGGTCTCCCTCGCTGCCCAACTGTCCCGTCAGCAGTCCGAGGCGATGTTTCGTGCCCTTGCCGTCCATGCCTCCGATGTCATCCTGACCGTTCGCGATCGCACGATCTTCCATGCCAACGACGCGATCAAGCGCGTTCTCGGGATCGACCATGACGACGTGATCGGGGCGGACCCCCTCACGCTGTTCCACCCCGATGACCGCCACCTCGTCGAACGGCTGCTGGACAGGTCGACGCACGAGCCCGTCGCCCTGACTGTGCGGGCGGGGGACGGGCGTCACGTCGACGTCCTGGTCAGCGACAAGACCGACGACCCCCTGATCGCAGCCACCGTCGTCACCCTGCGCGACGTCACGGCCCGCGTCGATGCAGCCGAACACCTGCGGCGCGCCGCCCTGCACGACCCGCTGACCGGCCTGGCCAATCGACTCCTGGCCATCGATCGACTTGACCACGCACTGGCGCAGCGGACGGACACCACCAAGCTCGCGGTGATGTTCGTCGATCTCGATGACTTCAAGACCGTCAACGACGGGCTTGGCCATGAGGCCGGGGACCGCGTCCTGATCGTCGTGGCCGAACGGATCCGGGGCGTCCTTCGGGCCGGCGACACCGCCGCGCGCCTCGGCGGCGACGAGTTCGCGATCATCCTCGAGCAACTGTCGTCGGTAAATGAGGCGAAGGCGGTCGGGACGCGGCTGCGCCAGGCCATCAACCAGCCCATCTCGCTGCACGGCCGGTCCGTTCGCGTGGGCGGCAGTCTCGGGATCGCATTTGCCGGCGCGGACTCCACGTCCGCATCGCTCATGCGCGAGGCCGACACGGCGATGTACGCCGCCAAGTCGGCTGGCGGCCACGCGGAGCAGGTGTTCGTCCCCGCCATGCAGGCCCAGGCCGTACGGCGCCTGGAGTTGGCGCGCGAGCTGCCGGTCGCCCTGGAGCGCGATGAGTTCATGCTCGCCTACCAGCCGATCGTGGAACTCCCATCGGGCGAGTTGAGCTCCTTGGAGGCGCTCGTGCGCTGGCAGCACCCCGAACGCGGCTTGCTTCAGCCCTTGGAGTTCATCCCATTTGCCGAGGAGTCCGGGTTCGTCGTCGCCCTTGGCCAGTGGGTCGTCGAAGAGGCCGGTCGCGCCGCCCGTCAGCTGGCCAAGGCGTTCGGCCGTCCGATCCGCATCAACGTCAACGTGTCGGCGCGCCAGTTCGGCGTCTCCGGCTTCGTCGCCAACCTGCGTCGAGTCGCCGCTGCCAACGACCTCGAGCCGTCGACGCTGGGGATCGAGCTCACCGAGTCGATGCTGATGAGCGACCCCGAGGCGGCCATCAGGACGCTCAATGCGCTGCACGAACTTGGCAGCACCCTGCTGCTGGACGACTTCGGGACCGGCTACTGCTCGCTCGCCTACCTGCACCGTTTCCCGGTCGACGTGCTCAAGATCGACCGTGCGTTCGTCTCTGAACTGGAGACTGTGCCGGCGCGCGGGTCGTTCGTCGAGGCCATCGTGGGCCTGGCCCGAGCACAGTCACTGAAGGTGGTCGCCGAAGGCGTGGAGACCAAGGTCGTGGAGGGCAAGCTCGTGGAGTTGGGCGTGACGTCGGCCCAGGGCTGGCTCTACGGGCGTCCTGAGTCGGTCGCTGACATCGTGGCGGCATGGTGTCCGCCGCAACAGGTCCGTGACCTTGACGCGACGACGATCTGACGCGCCGGCTCGTAGCCTCCGGCGACGCATCGACGGTGACGGAAGTTGCAGTGGTGGGGACACACGTGCACGGGCTGGACGCCACAGCACTGGCCGGACTGGCGGCGGGGCACGGCGATGCCCCCGCGCGCTTGCTGGCCCATGACCATCTCCTGTGGCGAGACGACCCGGCTGAGGTGGCCGATCGGCTCGGATGGCTGGACGTCGCTGAGCGCCACGAGGGTGACATCGATCGGCTCGAGGCCCTTGCCGCTGGCTGTCGGGCCGATGGCGTGCGTGATGTCGTGGTGGTCGGCATGGGGGGATCGAGCCTGTTCCCGGAGGTCCTCGCCCAAACCCTTGGATCGGCGGCGGGCTTTCCCACCCTGGATGTCCTGGACTCCACGCACCCGGCCGCCGTCGCCAGGGTGCTCAACCTGGCGGCGGACAGGACGCTGATCGTCGTCGCCTCGAAGTCGGGCACGACCATCGAGCCGCGCAGCCACCTCGAGGCCTTGTGGGCTGCGCGATCATCGGCCGACGCCGGGCGCGGCTTCATGGCCATCACCGATCCGGGGTCGGATCTCGATCTGCTCGCCGTCGAGCGCGGGTTCCGCGCCGTCCTGCGCAACCCGGCGGACGTGGGCGGGCGTTTCAGCGCGCTGACCCTGTTCGGGTTGGCGCCTGCTGCGCTGTTGGGCCGTGACGGCCGGGTGCTGCTCGACGCTGCGCGCCAAGAACTGGTGGACATCTCGAGGCGGGGATGGGACAGCGCGGCCGGCCAGCTGGCCCTCGCAATCGCGGGCGGGGTTGCGGCTGGACGGGACAAGCTCGTCCTCGACCTGCCGGCCGAGGCGGCGGCCCTCGGCAGTTGGATCGAGCAGCTGGTCGCGGAGTCACTGGGCAAGGACGGGATGACGGTCGTGCCCGTGGTTGGGGATCGCCTGGACGACCTCCCGGACGCCGCTGACCGGCTGGTGGTGACCGGGTCGGCTCGGCGGTCGGCGTTGCCGCACGTGGTCCTGGACTGGTCGGGAACCGATGACCTCGGCGCCCACGTCATGCGCTGGGAGGTCGCGACGGCGCTGGTCGGGGCGTTGCTCGGCGTGCAGCCATTCGACCAGCCAGACGTCGCGACGGCCAAGGCGGCGACCAGTCGCGTCCTGGATGCGGGGCTGGCCGACGTCGCCACGTCGCCGCTGGCGGACGCCCTTGCTGACGTGCGCACCGGCGACCATGTCGCCCTGACCGGGTTCGTCGATCCCGGTGGCGGACTGCCCGCCCGACTGGAGCACTGCCGGCAGGTCCTGCGCGACCGCCTCGGCGCGACGGTCACCCTCGGGATCGGACCGAGGTTCCTGCACTCGACCGGTCAGCTCCACAAGGGCGGTGGCCGAGCGCAGGTCATCCTGCAGGTCGTCGAGCATCCCGGCGACGACGTGGCCATCCCGGGCCAGTCGTTCGGCTTTGCCACCCTGTTCCTTGCCCAGGCGCAGGGTGACCTCGACGCGATGCGCGCCTCCGGCCGCCGCGCCCACCGGCTGGAGCTGGCCGAGGTCCTGGCATTCGGCGAGGCCTGAGGTTGCGTTTCATCACGGTGTCGCCCTGTCACGCGACCGTGATGGCCACGCCCGCAAGGAAGCCGTCGCCGTTGACAACCAGGAGCTCACCGGCTGGGAGCAGCGACCACGCGGTCGCGGGGAACAACCCGCGACCGGTCTCGACGATGGCCCCGTCTCCCAGCCCGATTCGTTCCAACGCAGTGCCTCGCGCCACCAGCACGTCGTCGCCGACGATCACCGGCGGCGACGTGATGCCGGGCAGGTCCAGGGTCCACCGCAGGCCCCTGCCCACATCGACGCGGACCAGGCCCGTTGCGGTCGGCACGATCGCGGTTGCGCCCCGGAAAGCCGCGAGGTCAGGGCGCGCTGACACGGGCAGTGCGCTGCGGTCGGAGCGTGTGCCGTCGAAGGATCGCATGACCAGCTGGTTGTCCGAACGGTCCCAAAGCATCCCATGGTCAGCGTCGGCGCGGCCCACCTCGGTTGCGCCACCACTGATGTCGTCCGCGTCGCCGTGGGGCTGGGGCCCGACCAGGGCGGAGCTGTCCGTGCCGTCGAACGTGCGACGGCCCCGAACGAAGGCGTCCTCGAACGCGATCACCGCATCGCTGCTGGGCAGGCTGGTGAACGTCGCCTCGGCGCCGTCGAGAGGCTGCAGCAACCATGCCGACTCGGGATCATTGGGTGCCACGAGGACCGAACCCTGGGCCGGTCCGACCATCTGGGGTGGCTGACCACGTCGCAACGGGCCGAGGACCGACCAGACCTCGGCACCGTCCACCCAGCTGGTCACGAGGTTGTCGGCCCGGCGCACGGCGACGGTGGTCGTGGTGTCCGGGCCGACGGCCAGCGTCACGGCATCGACTGCGGTGACGCCGGCAACATCGGCGTCCCAGGCGACGTTTGGGCCACGCAGGTGCACGGTCGTCGCGATCGGGCGGCCCGGGAATCGGCGCCGGTACGTGACCGCAACCAGTCGATCGATGGCGTCGATGCGCACGCTGGATGCGTCGACGACCGACTCCGGCGTCGGCAGTCGGATCTGGCCGAGACTGATCCCTTCACGCTCGACATCGATGTAGAGCCCGACGCTGTCGAACTCGCGCACCAACGCGATCCGGGCGCCGTCCGTGGCGATGACGCCGGCCACCAGCGCGCGCGGCGCTTCTGCCTCGAAGGGCAGGAACAGTCCCGTGGCCACGTCGACCGAGGCGAGGTTGTCAAACGGTGCGAGCCCGCTCTCGTCGGTTCGAGCAATCATGATCCGTCCGGCCCGGATCCTCGGATCGAGGATGAACCACCCGAGTGGGACCTCGACCAGGACGTCGACCTGGCCCGTCGCCGGGTCGACGTCGAGCAGCTGCCGGCCGTTGACCTCGAGGCGGCGCGCCGTCTGGTCGAGGTCGGGGAGGCCTCGGCGCGCCGTCTCGACACCGTTCGAGTCGAGCTCGACGGCCAGGTCGCTGATCCGCAGGCGAGTCCCGTCGACGCCCACCTCGAGTTCGAACGGTCCGTCGTCGACCACGCGATCGCTGGGCCGGTTGCGAGGTTCGTCGCGCAGCCACGTGACGTCGGTGAGGTCGACCGTTCCGACCAACTGGGTGCGCGTGCCCTGAGGTGGTGGAGCCGTGGGACGCATCACCTGCGCGACGACCGTTGCCGCTGCCACCGCACTGATCAGCGCGACCAGCATCGCACCCCGAGGTCGGGCGTCCAGCGCTGACGAGTCGACGGTCTGGCTCGCGGGCGGCGGATCGAGCTGTTCGGCGGCCTTGGACGCCAGCGGGTGGCCGCACCAGTTGCACCACCTGCCGTCTGGCTCAGGGTGGCCGCAGTTGGGACATGGCGTGAGGACTTGGCCTGACTCCGCGCCCGTGTCCAAGGGCAAAGCTCCGGGCCGGGCCCGCGACGGTAGTGCCCCGCAGGCGTGCCGGCGGGCGGCCAGCGTGGCTCGTGGGCCACCATGTGTGGTTTCCTCCTCGCCGACGAGCCGGGGCGGGGCCACCTCGGCAAGGAGGACCCCGTGAGTGACAGCCCACCGGCCGGGTGGTATCCCGACCCGCAGAATGACGGCCAGCAGCGCTGGTGGGACGGCTCCGGCTGGACCGAACACGTCGCACCGCGCACCGCGCCCCCTTCGGGGGGTCCCTCGTGGCCGTCGACGCCTTCGGGCCTGCCCCCGCAGGGCCAGGCGCCCGGCTACGGCCAGTACGGGGGGTATGGCGAGGCACCGGGGGGCGTCCCGGGCATGACTCAGCAGTGGCGCCAGGTCAACCCCATGCTGTGGCAGTCGATCGTGTACACGTTCCTGTGCTGCGTTCCCGCGGGCATCCTGGCGATCGTGTTCGCGTCCCAGGCGAACACTGCCAACCAACGCGGCGACTGGGTGACCGCCGCGGCCAAGGCCAAGCAGGCCAAGGTCACGATGGTTGTCGGTGCGGTGCTCGTGGCTGCCTTCGTGGTCGTGCTGGTCGCGGCCGGGGGTGATTTCGAGCGATCGTTCGGCCGGTGACAACGGCGGACCTCGGTCGCGCCGCAGTGGTCGGTCCGGTGATGGGGCGGGCCGGCGCCGTCGGCTCCGGGCTGCCCGCCACCGCTGGCCCCGCCGCGGCCGGCGTGGCCGCGCTGGGGTTGTGCGTTGCGGTCAACCTGGTCGATCCGAACGAGCAGGGCAGCTGGGGCGTGTGTCCGTTCCTGGCCGTCACGGGGCTGTACTGCCCCGGCTGCGGGACGCTGCGCGCGGTCAGGGCGTTGACGCGTGGCGACGTGATCGCAGCGGCGAGCCTGAACGTGATGACGGTCGCGCTGGTGGGGGGCCTGCTTTGGGCGCTGGCCAGCTGGACATCGTCGGGGCTGTACGGTCGTGCGGTGTTTCCGCAGATCCCCGGACGGGTCGGCACCATGGTCGCGGCACTGGTCCCGCTGTTCGTCGTTGCGCGCAACCTCGACGTGACCTGGTTGGCCTGGCTGGCGCCCTGACCCCTGGGCCTTGGCCCTCGCCAGCTGTGCTGGCGCGGATGGGGCGTGGTGTGCCGGGACGGGCTCGAACCGCCGACCCCCTCGGTGTAAACGAGGTGCTCTCCCAGCTGAGCTACCGGCACCGGGCCAGCGACGGTAGCGCCGTCCCCGAGGCCCGCCGCAGACTTCCAGCCCAGAACCTCTAGGGTCGGCGGCGAGGCGCGGGTCGCAGCGACAGCGGTGGCGGGTGATGGGTGGCGGGGATGAGTGACACGGTCCGCGGGTGGGTGGATCTGGTCCATGCGCACTGGCCGCCGGCCCACGCGTCGTCGTGGGACAACGTCGGCCTGCAGGTGGGCGACCCGGCGTGGCCGGTCGCGCGCGTGTTGGTCTGCCTGGACGTCACACCAGCGGTGATCGGAGAGGCGGCGACCGTCGCCCACACGCTGGTCCTGGCCCACCATCCGCTGCTGTTTCGGCCGCTGGAGACCCTGACGCCATCCACCGCCAGCGGGCGTACGGCGCTGCTGGCCGCATCGCATCGCGTTGCCGTCCTGGCCGTCCACACCAACCTCGATGTTGCGGGCGACGGCGTGGGGACGTCGGACCCTGTTGCCAAGGTGCTGGACCTGCGCGATCGGACTGCCCTGACGTCCCACCTGACCGAATCTGCCAACGTGAAGGTCGTGACCTTCGTCCCGGTCGGGTACACCGAGGCAGTGCTGGATGCGATGGCCGGCGCGGGCGCCGGGACGATCGGTGACTACGACCGCTGCTCGTTCCGGGTTGCCGGCCGTGGCACGTTCACGCCGCGCGAGGGCGCCACGCCGTTCAGCGGCCAGGTTGGGCTGCCCAACGCCGACGCGGAGGAACGCCTTGAGATGGTCGTCCCACGTCGCCGGCTTGCCGGCGTGCTCACCGCGTTGCGGGCGGCACATCCGTACGAGGAAGTGGCCATCGACACCCACCCGTTGCTGGACCAGGCCGAGGTTGGGTTCGGCGTGGTCGGCGACCTGCCGCAGCCCACGGTGCTGCGGTCCGTGGCCGAGGCGCTGCGGTCGCGGCTTCCGTCCCCACACCTGCGCCTGGCGGGGGACCCTGGCCGGTTCGTGCAGCGCGTTGCCGTCGTCGGCGGTGCGGGTGACTCCCTGATCACCGCTGCCCACGCTGCGGGTGCGGACGTGTACGTCACCGGGGACCTGCGCCATCACGTCACCCTCGACGCGCTCACGCAGGGCATGGCCGTGATCGACGCGGGACACCATGCGACCGAGGTGGCTGCTCTTGCGCCCTGGCAGGCACGCTTGGCCGACCTCGCGGCCCGGGCTGGGCTGGAGGCGCCGCTGGTAGCGTCCGGGGTTTCCACGGACCCTTGGGTCGTCGACACCGAAACGTCCGTGGAGGACAGGACACACGCGTGAGCGAACCGACCGTCGCGGACGTGAAGGCGTTGCTGGAACTCCAGGATGTCGAGGCACGACTTCGACGCAAGCACCACCTGCTGGACAGCCTGCCGGAGCAGGTCGCGCTGGATGCGGTCCTGGCCGAGGTGGAGGTGAGCCGCGATCGCGCTGCGGGTCTCCGGCTGGAGTTGGACAAGGCGCGCAGTGTCGTCACCAGGCAGGAGAAGGAGCTTCGCCTCCTGCGTGAACGGCTGACGGTCGAGGAACAGCGGCTGTACTCCGGTGCGATCACGGAGGCGCGGGCGTTGAAGTCGGCCGACCTCGAGATCGCCACGACCAAGCTGCACATCGACGATCACGAGACAACCGAGCTCGAAGCACTGGTATCGGTCGACGAGATCGAGGTGAGAGCGGCGGCCGAGGCGGCAGAGGAGGCGCGCCTGATGGATGTCGCCCAGCAGGCCGAGGCGGCACGCGACGAGGCCGCCAAGGTCACGCTGGCCGACATCGCCCAGCTGGAGGTCGACCGGGACGCGCTGCGCGATGACATCGCCAACACGCTCCTGCGCCCCTACGACGCCGTCATGGCGCGTGGTGAGGGCCGTGCCGTCGGCGAACTGGACGGCGACCTCTGCACGGCCTGTGGCGTGTCCCTGCCGGCCGTGCAGGTCAACAAGCTGCATCGCGAGGGACCACTCACGACCTGTCCGTGCGACCGCGAATTGCTTCTCGTCGTCGAGCGCTGACGCAAGGGCCGCCTTGTGCTGACCGACCGCGTGGCCGTTGTCGAGGCCGCCCTCGATGCTGCCATCGACGTGGCGCCGGCCGCCGTGACCCTGCTGGACGATGATGCGGTGCTGCGGTTCGCCACCACGCTGACCGCCGCCACGGCGCGCGACCTGGTGGCAGACATGGTCCGGTCGCGCGCCCTGGACGTGGCCGCCCGCCGGCTCAAGGCCGAGGGTCGCGGCTACTACACGATCTCCTCCGCCGGCCATGAGCACAACGCCGTGGTTGGCCAGCACCTGCGCACGACTGATCCGGCGTTCCTGCACTACCGCTCCGGGGCCTTCATGCAGGCCAGACAGCGGCTGGGGGGCGTGCCGGTCGAGCAGGTGTTCCGCGACACACTCCTGTCGTTCATGGCGGCCGCGGACGACCCCGTGGCCGGCGGGCGCCACAAGGTCTGGGGGAGTCGCGACCTGTGGGTACCCCCGCAGACCAGCACGATCGGCTCGCATCCGCCCAAGGCACTCGGTGCCGCGTTTGCGATCACGCGCCTGCGTCGACTTGGCATCGACAGCGAGGTGCCCCACGACGCCATCGTGGTCTGCTCGCTCGGGGATGCCTCCGCCAACCATGCCACGACCCTGTCCGCCATCAACGCGACGCGCTGGGCGCGACGCCACGGCCAACCCGTGCCGATCTTGTTCGTGATCGAGGACAACGGCATCGGCATCTCGGTGGCGTCGCCGCGTGACTGGATCGCCGGGACATTCGGGGGCTCGCCACAACTCACGTTCGTTGACGCGGTCGGCGACCTGGTCGAGGTGAACGACGCCGTCGTGCATGCGGTCGCGACCTGTCGTGGGCGGCGCACGCCCGTCCTGTTGCGCCTGCCCACGGTGCGTCTGTGGGGGCATGCGGGCAGCGACGTCGAGACGGCCTATCGGTCCCTGGACGACGTGGAGCGCGATGAGGCCCGCGACCCACTGCGTGCCGCGGTCGAACTGCTCCTGGCCGAGGGTGCGGCGTCGCGAGCATGGCTGCGGGCGCTGGTCGACGACACGCGCCACCTGGTCGTCGAGTTGAGCGCGGCATTGGGCCGTGCCCCCGTGCTGTCGTCCGCGGCCGCGGTCATCGCGCCACTGGCGCCCTTCGATGGCGATGCAACGCGCCGCGAGGCGCGCGAGGTGGCGGCCGCGGTAGGAACGAAGCGGCGGCGCGAACACTTCGGCGCAACGCTGCCCGAGGAGATCACGAACACCACCCGGACGACGCTGGGCGCCCACCTCAACCACGCGCTCCACGACGAACTGTTGGCGCGGCCCACCGCGATCGTGTTCGGCGAGGACGTCGGTCGCAAGGGCGGCGTCTATCACGTGACGGCGGGCCTGCAGCGCGACTTCGGCGGCACGCGCGTGTTCGACACGCTGCTCGACGAGACGACGATCCTGGGCACCGCCCAGGGGGCCGGGCTTCTCGGGCTGTTGCCGATTGCCGAGATCCAGTACCTCGCCTACATCCACAACGCGCTGGACCAACTGCGCGGCGAGGCGTGCTCGCTGCAGTTCTTCTCCGCAGGCCAGTGGCGCAACCCCATGGTCGTGCGGATCGCCGGGTGGGCCTACCAGCGCGGGTTCGGTGGGCACTTCCACAACGACAACTCGATCGGTGCGCTGCGCGACATCCCGGGCCTGATGATCGCCTCACCGTCGCGCGGCGACGACGCGGTCCGGATGCTGCGGGGCGCGGTCGCGTCGGCGGCGGTGAACGGCTCGGTCGTGGCGTTCGTGGAGCCCATCGCCCTGTACCACCACAAGGACCTGCACGAGCCCGGCGACGGTGGCTGGCTCACCACGTACCCGGCACCGGGGGAGGTGCTCCTGCCCGGCGAACTCGGTTTGCACGGGGCGGCGCGGGGCGATGCCGACGTCCTGGTCGTCACCTACGCCAACGGCGTGCTCATGGCGCTGCAGGCTGCGAGGGAGTTGGCCGCGCTGGGCATCCGGGTGCGCGTGGCCGACCTGCGCTGGCTGGCCCCGCTGCCGATGGCGGCGGTCGTCGCGGAAGCGTCGGTCGTCGGCCGGGTGCTGGTCGCCGACGAGGCAAGGGCCACCGCCGGCGGGATCGCCGATGCGGTCATCGCCGGGTTGGTCGAAGCTGGGTTCCGCGGCCCGATGCGCAGCGTGCGATCCGCGGACTCCTACGTCCCGCTGGGGCCGGCGGCCGACCATGTCCTGCTGCACAGCGCGGCGATCGTCGCAGCGGCGGCCGACCTTGCCCGCCAGGACTGACCGACCGCCCGGACTGACCGACCGCCCGGACTGACCGATCGCCCGGACTGACCGATCGCCCGGACTGACCGATCAGGCGTCGAGCGTGGCGTCGATGTGGGCCTGCAGTTCGGCCGCGGCTGCCACCGTCAGCGGACCGGGGGCCTCCCACTCGTGCTCATCGATCGCGTGGACGGGCACGACCGGTCGGGTCGCAGAGACGACGAACACCTCGTCGGCGGTCAGGATGTCGGCCACCGGCCACGCGCCCAGCTCGATCGAGGTCAGCGTGGCCAGACGAGCGAGGGTGACCGACGGCAGTGCCGGGACACGGGCAGGATCCGGCGCGTACAGCCGGCCATCCCGGGCCCACACGATCGCACCGGTCGGCAGTTCGACGACGACGCCGTCGTCGACCACCAGCGCATCGTCGGCGCCGCGCTCCTGGGCGATCCGTTGGACCACCATGTTGGCGGCGTAGGACAGCGTCTTCGCGCCGCTGACCGCCGTTCGCCACGGAGTCTCGACCACGGCGAGCGACTGCACCGTGGGTGTCGGGCGTGTGCGCAGGATCCCCCGCCGCAGGCCACTGCGACCGGCGATGATCGTGAGTGCTCCGTCGGCATGCCCCCAGGCGGCCAGGAGATCCGCGACCATCGGGGTGACAACCGGCGGCTTGAAGCCCAGCGTCCCGGCGGACCGGCGCAGGCGGGCGAGGTGGTCCGAGAGTGCATGGGTGCGTCCGCCGCGCACCAGCACCGTGTCGAACACGGCCTCTCCGCGCAGGAAGGCGTCATCGAGCAGGGGGACGCTCGCCTCGGATGCCGGGATGACGCGGCCGTCCTGCCACGCAAGGGCGCGCGGGGTGGTGGGATCGCTTGGCATCGACAACGCGGCCTCGAGGGTCGAGGCAGGCAGCCTACGGACCGTTGTTGCGCCGAGGGCGTCGGAGCGTGGCGCAGCCCAGCGTCGGCGACTGCCATTAGGCTTGTCCTGCATGGATGGAGGGGGCGGGCGGCCGCGCTGCCGTCACGACACGTGGCGGGGCGAGGAAAGTCCGGACTCCACAGGGCAGGATGCTGGGTAACGCCCAGGCGCGGTGACGCGTGGAACAGGGCAACAGAGAGCAGACCGCCAGGGTCATCGCAAGGTGACCTCGGTAAGGGTGAAACGGTGGTGTAAGAGACCACCAGCGGTCCAGGTGACTGGATCGGCTGGGCATCCCCCAATCCGGAGCAAGACCAAGCAGGGACAGGGCGGCCCGTCCGTTACGTCCCAGGTGGGTTGCGCCGAGGTGGTGAGCAATCACCACCCCAGAAAGATGGTCGCCGCCGGTCGCAGGGCAACCCGCGATCGGACACAGAATCCGGCTTACAGCCCCCTCCGTCCATGCGCCCCGACCCACCGCCGGCACGGGGGTAGGTTGGCCCGCGCCTGCGTTCCCGAAAACGTTCAACAACGGTGGCTGAGCATGACTGTGGCTGACTCCCGCTTCCTCGCCGCCTGCAGGGGCGAGGCGCACGACAAGGTGCCCGTGTGGTTCATGCGCCAGGCCGGACGGGCCTTGCAGGAATACCGCGACATCCGGGCCGCGCATTCCTTCCACGACGTCGTGACGACGCCGGAGTTGGCCGCGGAGGTCACGCTGCAGCCGGTGCGCCGGTATGGCGTGGACGCGGCGATCCTGTTCTCCGACATCGTCACGCCGGTCCAGTCCATGGGGCTGGGCGTGGAGATCAAGCCGGGCATCGGGCCCGTGGTCGAGGCGCCGTTTCGTACCAAGGCCGACGTCGACCGGCTGCGTCCGTTCGAGCCGGAGATCGACGCGCCGTTCGTCACGGAGACGGTGCGCATTTTGGCCGCTGAACTCGACGTGCCGCTGATCGGCTTCGCGGGTGCGCCGTTCACCGTCGCCAGCTACCTCGTCGAGGGAGGGCCTTCGAAGAACTACGCGCGCACGAAGGCGCTCATGCTCTCCGACGAGGCGCTCTGGCACGACCTGATGCAGCGCCTGTCGGACGTGACGATCGCCAGCTTGAGGTCGCAGGTCGGGGCTGGGGCGACTGCCGTGCAGCTGTTCGATTCCTGGGCCGGCGCGCTGTCACCGATGGACTACGAGCGCTACGTGCTGCCCCATTCCAAGCGCATCCTGGCCGCATTGGCCGACGTCCCCCGGATCCACTTTGGGGTGGGAACGGGCGAGCTGTTGGGTCTCATGGCTGACGCCGGGTCCGACGTGGTCGGCGTTGACTGGCGGGTCCCGCTGGACAAGGCACGTCTGCGGGTCCCCGACGGCGTTGGACTGCAGGGCAACCTTGATGCCGCCGCCTGCCTGGCGGACTGGGACGTGGTGGAGGAGCGCGTGCGAGACGTGCTGGATCGCTCGGGCGGTCACCGCCGCTACGTCTTCAACCTGGGCCACGGGGTGCTGCCGGCCACCGATCCGGGGATCCTGGCGCGGGTCGTGGAAACCGTGCACGACGTCGGCTTGGTGCTGTGACGCGCCTGATCGTGGTTGGCGGCGGGGTCGCCGGCGTGTCGGCTGCCTGGCACGCCGTTCATGACGGCCCTTCGGGCACCGAGGTGGTCCTGCTCGACGCCGAGACGCGTCTGGGCGGCAAGATCCGGACCGAGGTCGTTGATGGCGAGCCGTTCGACGTTGGCGCGGATGCTTGGCTGTCCATCCACCCGTGGTTTCGCGACTGGGTTGAACGCCTGGGCCTGGGTGACCGGATCGTGGCTGCCCGGACGTCCGACGTCGTCCTGTGGATCGACGGGCGCCTGCGCAAGCTCCCGCCCGGGACGGTGCTGGGGTTTCCGACGGCGATCCTGCCGTTGCTGCGCTCGGGGGTGCTCAGTCGCCGCGGGCTTGCGCGCGCCGCCATGGAGCCGCTGCTGCCCCGGCGCGACGATCCGGATGCCGATGTCGGGCTGGGACGCTTCGTCGCACGGCGCTTCGGGCACGAGGTGGCCGATCGCCTGGTCGATCCGCTGCTGTCGGGCGTCTACGCCGGCGATGCAAACCTGTTGTCCCTGCATGCCGCAGCCCGTCCCGTCGCGGATGCGGCCGCCGACCGGGGCAGTCTCCTGCTGGCGCTGCGTCGGCGACGTACCAAGGCCGCGACAGTGGCCTTCGGGCAGCCGGTCGCGGGCCAGCCGGGGTTTCGGACCGTGCGCGGCGGACTGGGTTCGGTCGTCGACCGTGCGGTCGAAGGGCTGGGACCCGGGGCGCAGGTTCGGACGTCGGCGGCCGCCACCCGGTTGTCGCGCGACGGTGACGGCTGGCGTGTCCACCTCGATGATGGGACCGAGGTGGTGGGTGACCGCGTCATCCTGGCCACTCCGGGTCCGGTCACGGCAGGGCTGCTCCGGGACGTGTCGCCGCGTGCGGTCGAGGAATTGGGCGACATCCGCTACGCCTGCGCGGTTGTCATCGCCATGAGCTTCCCGTCCGGCACCACGTTGCCGGCCGGCAGCGGCATGTTGGTGCCTCGGACCGAGGGTCGCTTCCTGAAGGCGGCGACGTGGTCCAGTCAGAAGTGGCCGCACGTCGCCGAACGCGACGGCGTGCACCTGCGCTGTTCTGCCGGCCGCATAGATGACGCGACTGCGCTGGACCTCGACGACGACGAAGTGGTCGCGCGTGCCCTGGAAGACCTGCGCGACGCGGTCGGGCTGACGACTGCGCCAACGTTCACCCGTGTCGTGCGTTGGCGCGATGCGCTGCCACAGTACGAGGTTGGCCATCTCGACCGGGTGGCCCGGATCCGTGCTGCCCTGGCCGAGGACGCGCCCGGGCTGGCCGTGGCGGGGGCGGCCTACGACGGGGTCGGCCTGCCCGCCTGCACGAAGTCAGGCCTGGATGCTGCGGCGCTGTTGCTCGCCTGAGGGGTCAGGCGCGACGGACGCGGATGTCGACGTGCGGTGCGTAGGTGTTCGTGGCCGCCTCGATGTCGGCCACGAAGGGGAAGACGCGGGCGCTGTCGGCGATGACGCTCTGGCCGGCGATGACGTGCTGGCCGGCGTTGACCCGGACGCCGTCGACGTGGAACATCGTGACGACCAGGTCGGGGCGGTCGTCGGGGCGGATCTCCACGATGATGTCGTGGTGTTCGCCGTACAGCAGGTAGCTGGCGGCCGTCACGATCGTGCCGGACACCGGGGCCAGGACGTCCTCGCCGGCGCGCAGCATCACGTCGGTCGCCGACATCGGATCGCCGTCGCGGTTGCGCGAGGGCAGCACGAGGTAGTTGCCTCCCTTGCTGGGCTCGGGCGTTGCGACGCGGTGGCTGTTGAGGTTGGCAACGGGCTCGCCGTGGGGGGTCAGGTGCAGTTGGTGGCGGTCGGCGGTGGTTTCGTGGAAGCCGATCTGGAGGACCTCGGCGCCGGGGACCAGCAGGTCCAGGCCGTCCACGGTGAGCAGGATCGGGTGGGTCGGGACCGCCTCGGCGCGCTCGACATCCTGGTTGAGCAGGGCCGCCAGGCGCAGGACGTCGGTGTCGGGCGTGGACGACGTGTCGACGTCAGTCAGGGCGACGGCGCGGACGAATGTCATTGGCAGCTCGGCGTTGCCACCTGCGCCGAACGGCTGGCTGGCGAGCAGTGCGGCCACGGCTCCAATCCCCAGGAACCCCTTTCGGGTGGCGGTGAGGAGGAGGTGGTCGCGCATCGTTGGCTCCGGGGGCTCGGTGCGGGGGGCGTCGTGTGCGTCCCAACGAGGTCCTCACGGGCGAGCAACGGCGGATGCCGGCCACCTGCGCCGATCGGCCGAGATGTGCAGGGCCAAGGGCCCGGGATGGCCGCGCGCGATGTGCTGGAATGGCGGGTGCCGCCTGCATGAAAGGCACCGCGATGGCCCGCGTTCCCGGTTGGTATCCCCACCCCGACCAGGCCAAGCTCCTGCGCTGGTGGGACGGCCAGGACTGGAGCGGCCATGTGGCCGCCGAGCCGCCCGCGGGCTCCGCGCCGCCCCCTGCGCCGGGCGCGCCCAGCTGGCCGTCCGCGGATGCACCATCCGCGCCGCCGCCTCCACCGCCGCCTCCACCGGCGTCCGTCGGACGCGGTGCCCCGCCGTCGTACGGCGACTCAGGCCCCGCCATGGACGCCCCACCGTGGACGCCGGCGCCTGGTTCGCGCGGCCCCGCGGCGGGGTCACGCGTTGCGCGCGTGGTCCTCGGGATCGTCATCGCCGTCGGCATCAGCGGCGGGATCGCGTTCATTTCTGGCGGTGGCAGTGGATCCGACGAGAACACGGCCAAGGACGCGTTGCGCGACATCGCTGCCGCCCAGACCATCCACAAGACCGTGCAGGGCGGCTACGCCAACACCCTGTCATCGCTGGGTGTCACGGTCGACGACGACGTGGACGCCTTCATCGCGACTTCCAGTGACGACCGCTTCTGCGCGGAGGCCTCCCTGCGCAGCAGCAGCCGGATCTGGCGTTTCGACAGTCGGTTCGCGACGGTCGAGGAGGGCCGCTGCCCCGTCTGATCCCTGCCCAGCTGGCCGGTCAGTGGCAGGGGTGGGCCGTCGGGCGGTCCTGGTGCCACACTGGCGCCTCCGGGACCGGGCCCGGCGGCGGGAAGTGTTCAGACGCATCCGCCACCAGGTCGAGGTGGTAGGCCATGCCAATCCCGCTGGGGAACTGGACGTCCAGGTCGCGGCGCCGCACGAAGCCACGCGCCGCGTAGAGCCGCTGGGCCCGCGTCATGGTGTCCATGGTCGTGATGACCATCCTGCGCGCACCGGCCCGCTGACAGCGGCGGATGCAGTCGTGGACGAGGGCGCTGCCCACCCCGTGGCCCTCCTGGTCGGGGGCGACCGCCAGCATGCGGAAGCCGCAGTCACCGTCGATGCCGAAGCGGTACTCGAACATCTCGGTGTCGTGCGTGCTCAGTGTGACGGAGCCGGCCACAACACCGTCACGCAGCGCGACCAGCACCGTGGCGTCCGTGGCCGCCCGGATGCGCGCGTCCGCAAGTTCGACGCGGTAGTCGTCAGACAGTCGCCGTGGCAGGCCGTCGTAGGCGGCGAGGGTCAGGGCACCGACCGCGTCGAGGTGGTCGGCGTCCGCCTTGCGGACCACGACTCGGGACGTGGCGCGCTCAACCTGGTCGTGCACGTTCGCTCCTGTCGCGCGGGCCTCACCAGCCGCTGGCCTTGCCAATGATCTCACGCATGATGTCCTCCGTCCCACCACCGATGGGACCCAGGCGCGCGTCGCGCCACAGTCGCTGGGCCGGGTACTCCATCATGTAGCCGGCCCCGCCGTGGACCTGCACACAGTCGTCGGCGACGTCGAAGGCGAGCCGCTGGGTCAGCAGCTTGGCCATGGCGGTCACGCGCAGGACCTCTCGCGGGTCGATGTCGTCGCCGTCCTCCTCGGCCGCGATGTGCAGGCGCAGCGCCTGCTCCGTGATGGCGCGGCCTGCGGCGATGCGCGTGGCCAATACGGCGAACCGGTGGCGCCACGTCTGGAACGTGGCGATTGGCCGACCGAAGGCCTCGCGCTGGCGGGCCCAGCCGATCGCCATGTCCAGCCCGACCTCAGCCGCCGCGACCGCCCCGATCGACATGCAGATCCGCTCCCAGGCGAAGTTGCGCATGATGGCCAGGAACGCGCCACCGACGTCGCCCAGCCGTCGGTCGTCGGGCAGGCGCAGGGCGTCGAAGGCCAACTCGCCGGTGTGGGACAGCCGCCAGCCAAGCATCGACATTCGACGTCGTGTGAGGCCGGCATCATCCGCCTCCACGACGAACAGCGTCAGTCCGCCGTGCGGGTCGTCAGGATCCGTGCGGGCCGCGACCACCACCCAGTCCGACCATGCGCCGTTGGTGCAGTAGGCCTTTGCGCCATCCAGGACCCAGTCGTCGCCATCACGTCGGGCCCTGGTCGACACGGCGGCCACGTCGCTGCCCGTCCCGGGCTCCGTGATCGCCAGGGCGCCCAGCAGCGCGCCGCGCAGCGACGGCTCGAGCCAGCGGGCCTTCTGCTCATCGGTGCCGAACCGGTCGAGGTAGAGCATGGCCAGATCGCTGTGCGCGCCAAGGTCGGCGGCCAGGCCGCCCGACCCGCACCTGGCCAGCGCATCGACCCAGACGGCCTGGGCGCGCAGGTCCGGACCCGAGCCGCCCCACTGGGGGCCGTGCTTCAGCCCGAACCACCCGGCCGCCCCCACCTGTTCGAAGACCTCACGCGGGAAGTCGAGTGCCGCCTCCCATTGCTCCACGTGGGGTGCCAACTGTTCGGCGACGAACCGCCGCGCCGTGGTGCGCAGCTCGTCGTGTTCGGGTTCCCAGAGCGGTCGTGCGGACTGCTCGGCGGCGAGGGTGGGTGCCAGGTCGAGTTCGGTCATCACAGGCCCATCAGCTTGGAGATGATCTCGCGTTGGACCTCGTCGGTGCCGCCGCCGATTCGCATGAGTCGGGCGTCGCGCCACGCCCGGGCGACGTCGGACTCTTCGCTGTACCCGAACCCAGCGTGGACCTGGAGCACCTCGTCCGCGACGCGCCAGCCAAGCGTCGCGGCCGCCAGCTTGCACATTGCGATCTCCGTCGTCGCGTAGATCCCTCGGTTCCACTTGTCCGCGCAGTCGTAGACGAGGTTGCGCACGGCCTCGATCTCCGTGGCGCAGTCGACCAGCCGGTGGCGCAGCGCCTGGAAACCGAGGATGGACCGGCCGAACGCCTCCCGTTCCCGGGCGTAGGTGACCGCACGGTCGAGGTTGCGTTGGGCGCCGGCGGTCGCGGAGCAGGCACTGATGAGGCGCTCGCCCTGCAGTTCCCACATGATCTGCTTGAACCCGGCACCCTCGGTCCCCAGCAGCGCCTCGGCGGGCAGGCGCACGTCGGTGAAGAACAGCTCGGCCGTGTCCGATGACCGCATGCCGACCTTGTCCAGCGCTCGCGCCACCTCGAAGCCGGGGAGGTCGGTGTCGACGATGAACAGCGAGATCCCACCCCAGGGGTCGTTGGCGACCCTGTCGTCGGTGCGCACGACCATCGTGACGAAGTCCGCCCGGGTTCCGTTGGTGATGTAGGTCTTCTGGCCGTTGAGGATCCAGTCGCTGCCGTCGCGGCGGGCGTGGGTGGTGATGGCGGCCACGTCGCTGCCCGCCCCCGGTTCGGTGATGCCGATCGCGGCGATCTTCTCGCCGGCGACGGCGGGGGTCAGGTAGGCGTGCTTCTGCTCCTCGGTGCCGAACTTCAGGATCGGCGGCATCGCCATGTCCGTGTGGGCGCCGATCGCCATCGGGATGGAGCCGGTGAGGCTGCCGCCCAGCTCCTCCGCCATGACCACGGTCGCCCAGTAGTCCGCACCAGCGCCGCCGTACTCGGGCGGCACGTTCAGGCCGAGCATGCCCATCGCCCCCAGGTCGCGAAAGACCTGGTCGGGGAAACGGCCAGCCTCCTCCCATTCGCGCGCGTGCGGTGCCAGTTCTGCCTCGACGTAGCGACGCAGCGTGGCGCGCAGGTGCTCGTGGTCCTCGGTGAACGGCGACAGTTGCACGCGGCCTCCCTGGGGTTGGCGCGCGCCACGCTAGTGCCAGCCATGTGGATGGCCGGCGGCCTGCGTCCCGATGCTAGGAACGACCGTCCCGAGCAGATGAGGAAGTGACGGTGGACGTGCGAGTCGACGACAAGGTGGCCCTGGTCACCGGAGCCAGCCGGGGCATCGGCCTGGCCATCGTGGCTGAGCTGCTGGCCAGTGGGGCGCGCGGGGTCGTCATCACCGGTCGTCGCCCGGAGACCCTCGCCGACGTCGTGGCCGAGCTGGGCGACGCCGACCGCGTGCACGCCGTTGCCGGCAACGTGACCGATGACGCCCACGCCGATGCGGCGGCCGCCGCCTGTGTCGAGCGCTTCGGGTCATTGGACCTGCTGGTGAACAATGCCGGGACCAATCCGTCGGCGGGCCACCTCGCCGAGGTCGACCTCGGTGCGGTCGACAAGACCTGGGACGTGAACCTGCGCGCGCCACTGGTGTTCGCGCAGGCCGCGTGGCGCCACTGGATGCGCGACCACGGCGGCGCGATCGTGTCCATCGGCAGCGTCGGGGGCCTGCAGCCCTCACCCGTCCTGGGCGCCTACAACGTGTCGAAGGCCGGCGTGCACTACCTGACCCGCCAGCTCGCCCACGACATGGCGCCGGGGGTCCGCGTCAACGCCGTGGCTGCTGCGATCGTGAAGACCAAGCTGTCGTCGATGCTGTGGTCGCACGACGAGGAGGCTGTTGGGCGAGCTCACCCGTTGCAGCGCCTTGGCGAGCCCGAGGACGTGGCGCGCGCGGTCACCTTCCTGCTTTCGGATGCCTCGTCATGGATCACGGGCGTGGTGCTGCCGGTGGATGGCGGGATGAGCGGCGCGGGATCGGGGTTCCCCGCCGTCGGCTGATCTGTCAGCAGCCGCCGCGGGCGCCCACCTGGCGCAGCCCGGCGAGGTCGCCTGGTCCCCAGGACGCGTCACCCATTGTCGGTTGGGCGAACATGAGCTCGCCGGGGTCGCCGACGTGGGTCAGGCCGACGAGGTGGCCGAACTCGTGCATCAGCACCGCGCCCAACCCGCGGGCGCGCGAGGTGAAGTTGCCGACCTCACCCGCATCGGATCGCAGGATGACCTGACCGGTGATGATCGCGCGGTGGCGCTCGTTGCCCTCGGAGACCGCAACGGTGATGGCCCGGTCGCTGGCGGCCAGGGGGAGGTCTCCGATGTCGAGGCCAACGAAGGCAACGAGCACTGGCGCGGCAGCGTCACTGCCTCTCGTGGCGTACCGCGTCGGCTGGTGAGTCGGTCGGGCAGCCGACGGCAGTTCGTCGGTGCCGCCGTCGTGCACGAAGGTCAGGCCACTGGCGACGCTGACTCGGCGCAGTGCCTCCTCGATGTCCGCGAGGGCGCCCATGGGCATCTGGTCGGGGTTGTGGACCCAGTGAATCGGTGCGCACCCGGACCACGCCACGGGCGTGCCGTCGGGATTGACGTCGGTGGCGGCCCACGTCCCACCGTCGTCGACGTGGTTCTGCCGGTCACTGATGGAATCCATCCCGCGGCCCACCTCGTCGACGGTGACCGGCGGCGGATCGGCGGGTTCGGTGCGCAGTTCGAGCCATGCGACAACCAGGGCACCCACGACCATCACGGGCAGCATGGCCAGCGCGAATTGCAGCGGCAGCGGGACCGTGGTGCGGGAAGGTGTGGTCACTGGCGCTCCGCAGCTGTCCGTCGACCTGTCGCATGCAACCACCTCCGGCCGCGTTCGTACCCTGCCGGGCATGACCTGGCCCGCCTGCCCAATCGAAGACGTCGAGCCCCAGCCTGGCGTCGTCCACGGCCGGGTCGTCTTCGGTCGCCGGGGCAGTCAAGAGGGCGTCGTCATCCCAGGGATGAGTGACGGGCTCGCAACCCTCGGGCCCGCGGGTTCGCCGGCCAGCGTGGCGCCGCCGCCGACGCAGTTCTCCGGCTTCAGGGTCCACCACGTCGCCCACCGTCGGGCTCTGGGTCAGGTCGGATCGGCGCCATCGGGTGTGCCTGTGGTCGCGCGCGTGAGCGTCACGGACCTGGCTGCGGACCTGGTCGCCTACCTCGATGCCGAGGTGGTCGGTCCCGTGATCCTTGCCGGCCACTCGCTGGGAGCCATGCTGGCACTGCACGTCGCGGCGCGACGGCCCCAGCGCGTTGCCGCCCTGATCCTGTCTGCACCCGCCCTGGCCGCCGACGCCGCTCTGGTGGCAGGTCTTGACCGCTGGGACCGCGCACTGGTGGCGGGTGACCCCGTGGCCTACCGCCGGGCGGCCATCGAGGATGCCTACACGGGCACGGTCCGCCGCGACGCTCTCGCATCCCTCGAGCTGGACGTCGTGGCCAAGGCTGGCCGCGCGGAGTCGGTCCCGCCGGCGGCGCTTGCCCGCCACCTCGCACTCAGCGGGGCCGCGCGAAGCCATGACCTGCGTGGCCAGTTGGGCTCGGTCGTCGCGCCCGCCCTGGTGGTCGCCGGTGGCGAGGACCACCTGGTCACGCCCGCTGCGGCGCGAGCGGTCGCGACCGAACTGGCAACGGCCCAGTTCGAGGTCATCGACGGCGTCGCCCACGGCTTCGCCGAACAGGCCCCGGCCCACTTCGCCGACCTGGTGGCCACGTTTCTTGACCGCCTCCGACTGCTGTGACAGCGACCCAGCCTCCGACAGGATCGGCAGGCCACTACCGTGCCGGGCTCGCCTGTCGGCGTTCTGGTGGCGGCGTTGAGCAGGAGGTGGCCCCTTGCCAGGCGCAACCGTGACGCGGTGTTGGTGGGGGTGGGGGCGCGATGCGGAGCACCTGGACGCGGCGGCGGTCGCGGGGCTGGGCACGGAGGTCGGGCGGCGGCTTGGGGCTGGGCCTCGGCATGCCGCTGCGGCAGCCCAGCTGAGCGATGTGGAGGTGCCCACGTCGGCAATCGCCGGCCCGACCGTCCCGGGCAGCCTCGAGGAGCTGTTCGACCTGGATCCGGGGGCGCGGGTCGTCGCCGGGCACGGGCAGGCGTTCCGAGAGGTTGCCCGCGCCTTCCATGGAGCGGTGGTGCGCGTCCCGGACGCGGTGCTGCGGCCCCGCGATGCCGACGACGTCGAGCGGTTGCTGGCATGGGCGGACCAGGCCGGCGTGGCGGTCGTGCCCCGCGGCGGCGGGACCTCCGTGGTGGAGGGCACCGCACCGCCGCCGGACGAACCGCGACCCGTGGTCACGCTCGACCTCGGCCGACTCGACCAGGTCACAAACGTGGACGCGACGTCCTTGGCGGCCCGTGTCCAGGCGGGTGTGTTCGGCCCGGCGCTGGAGGACCAGTTGCGACCGCACCGCCTGACCCTGCGGTTCTTCCCCCAGTCGTTCGAGTTCTCCACGCTGGGCGGCTGGATCGTGACGCGTGCCGGCGGGCACTTTGCCACCGGGCCGACCCACATCGACGACCTCGTTGAATCCGTCGACGCCATCACACCGACGGGCCGCTGGTCGTCGCGTCGGTTGCCTGCCTCCGGCGCGGGGCCGTCACCGGACCGACTGCTCCTGGGCAGCGAGGGCACCCTTGGCGTGGTCACCAGTGCGTGGGTCCGCGTTCGGCGGCGACCGGTGCACCGTTCGACCGCGACGCTGCACGCGCCGACGATGAGTGCGGCAGCCGACGCCGTGCGCCGGATTGTCCAGGCCGGGCTGCAGCCCGCAAACGCCCGTGTCCTGGACCCGGTCGAGGCCGTCCTCAACGGCGCGGGCGACGGCTCGCACGCGGTGCTGGTCCTCGGCTTCGAGTCCGCCGACCGGCCGCAGCGCGACCACCTCGATGATGCCGTGGCCATTGCCCGCGACGCCGGGGCGACGATCAGCACCCAACCGCGCCACATCGAGGGAGACCGGACCGCCACGGCGACCGGCGGGGCAGCCTCGTGGCGCTCGTCGTTCCTGGCGGGGCCGTACCTGCGAGACGCCCTGATCTCGCTGGGGATGGTCGTGGAGACCTTCGAGACGGCGATCACCTGGGACCGTTTCGACGCGTTCGTCGGCCAGGTACGCGACGCGGCACAGCGGGCCGCGGCGCAGGTGTGCGGTGCGGCCCTCGTCGCCGTTCGGATCACCCACGCCTACCCGGATGGCGCCGCCCCGTACTTCACCGTCATCGCACCCGGTCGCGAGGGCGTCGCTGATCGGGTTGCCCAATGGGATGCCGTCAAGGCCGCGGCCAGTGACGCGATCCTCGCTGCGGGCGGGACCATCACCCACCATCATGCAGTAGGCCGTACCCACCTGCCGTGGTGGCGCGACCAGGTGCCCGAACCCCACCGTCGGATCCTCCAGGCCGGCAAGGCGGCGGTCGACCCGAACCGGATCCTGAACCCGGGCGTGCTTGGCCTGTGACGGCCAGGTCACTCGTCGTGGGCTGCGGCCGCCAGTGCCCAGTCGAGGTAGTCACGCAGTCGATTGTTGACGTCGTCAATCCCGTCGAGCTGATCACCCAGACAGCTGCCGAGGGCGGCAAGGCCGAACCACGCGAGGTGGTCCAACGACCGACCGGTTCGCGCGGCATAGGCCTCGCGCAGCGCCTCCGCCGCCTCTGGCCCGGCAGTCAGCCAGGTCAGCGCATGCGCTGCTCCGACGTCGATGCGCGGGTCGCCGCGACGGGCGCCACGCCAGTCGACCAGGCCCGTGATTGCGTCGCCAGTCGACAACACGCTGGTGGGGCCGAGGCGGCCATGCACCAGTCGTGACTCCTCGAAGCCGACGTCGGGGGCGTGGTCGCGCAGGACTGCCAGGACCTGCGCCTCGCGCTCGCCGGCCACCGGGACCGCGTCGGGCGTGACCTCCTCCGCCGTCGCGACGATCGGCAGGTGGGGGAGGAGTTCCCCGGCGAACAGGTGCACGTCGGCCAAGGTCGCCGCCAACGACGCGGCCCACGCCAACGCATCGTGATCGACCCCCGGCGTGCCCTGCAGTCGCGTGAGGGCCATGGCGGGGACGCCGAAGACGACGCCGTCCGGATCCAGCCACAGCACGTCCGGCGCCGGGACGGGCCCCTTGCGCAGCCGCTCGAGCGTGCCACCCACGGCCAGCGCCGCCTCGCGGGTCGTCCCGGTGGGGTGGCGGACGATGATGATGTGCACCTCGGACCCGCTGGGCATCGTCACCGCGATGTCATGCACCTGGGATCGCGTGGACGGCAGTGCCGTCCACCCGTGGGCTCGCGCTCCGGGGGCGATCAGGTCAAGGACGTCCATCAGTCCCAGGACCAGGCGATCGTCGCTGGCCGCGTCGGTGGGCGTCTCCATGGGGGGCCGGTCGAAGGGGCGCGCGTAGGTTGCCACGCACGATGACAGCTTGGCAGCGCAGTGGGCAGGTGAATCTTGTGGATCTGGTGATCGTTACCGGCGGGTCGCGCGGCATCGGAGCCGCCCTCCTGCGCCAATGGCCAGCCGAGGGCCCAGTGCGTCGCATGGTCGTGGCCCGTGGCGCCCCGACCGAGGACGTCCTCCCGCCCCAAGCCGGCGACCACCCGGACGTGGTGGTCGAGCGACTTGACCTTGCCGACCCCGCCACGTGGGAGGTCCTTGCGCAGCGCCTGCACGAGCAGTTGTCGGATCAGCGCTGGGATCGGATCGCGTTCGTGCATGCGGCTGCCACGCTGACACCCATCGGCTTCGTCGGCGACGTTGACGGTGCTGCCTACGCGATCGCGGCCATCCTTGACGCGGCCGCCCCCATGGCCGTCGGCGAGGCATTCATGCGGGCTCTGGCGAGCACCGATCACGCTGGCGCCGATGTCGTGCTGGTGCAGATCAGCAGTGGTGCCGCCACCAAGGCCATGCCGGGCTGGTCCGCGTACTGCGCCGGCAAGGCCGCCGTCGACCAGTGGGTCCGAGTGGTGGGTGCGGAGGCCACGCAGCGCGGCACCGGGGTGCGCGTCCTGGCCATCGCGCCGGGCGTCGTCGCGACGGCCATGCAGGATGAGATCAGGGACGCGTCACCCGCGGACTTCCCGGGCGTCGACCGGTTCATCGACCTGCATGCCACCGACCAGTTGGCAGACGCTGACGAGGTGGCACGCAAGCTCTGGGCGCTGGCGTTGGATCCCGCCACCCCCACCGGGTCGGTCCTGGACATCCGCAACGCCTGAGTCGACGGCTCACGACGTCGGGATCCACACACCTTGGAACGGGCGAACGGCCCGTGCCGTCCGGACATGGCGATGGGCCCGATCGTGGTCGGGCCGGGCGGTTCAGCCGGTTCGTCGCCGGCCGGGCATGGCGATGGGCCCGATCGTGCTCGGGCTGGCCGGTTCAGCCGGTTCGTCGCCGGCCCGGCACCGCCCCGGGCTGGTCCGGCCCGGGTGCGGGCTGGTTGGCGGGGTCTGCGGGAACCGCGGGCCGTCCGCCAGCGATCCGGCGCAGCCTGAACAGCGACGGCTGGGTGAGCGTCATGCCGGAGATCAGGTCGGTCCAGGTCGCGGACCCGTCCGGGGCGATCGCGACGGCCACGCGCCCGTTGGTCTTGGACGTGTGGGGGGTCTGGGCCAGGGGATGCAGGTTGTCGGCGTCGGTGCGGCCGTCGTCGTCCCATCCCTGGGCATGGTCGAGCTGGCACTGCCTGGCCGACCGCGTACTGCCGGTGCGGCGGGTGGCCGGGCCGGTCGACACGGTCTGGTTGGCGAGTACGGCCTGACGTAGCCAGTCGGGTGGGATCCGCCGCTTGTGTCCCACTCCGACGGTGCGCCCGGCCGGGTCGTTCACGACCAGGCGCAAGTCCACACCACCGTCGATCTCGGACAGGCGCCGTGCGGTGTCGGCGGTGACATGCAGATGCCCGCCCGTCAGCGTGGTCAGAAGCTGGGCTGGGGTATCAGACAGGCCCAGCAACGTTTCCAGTTCGACCGTGGCGAGCAGCAACGGCCGCTTGGCCGTGCCGTCGCGGTTGGTGGAGCAGAGGGTGAGCAGGCCTGCGGCGTTGGCCCGGCCGATCCCGATCCGGTTGCGCCCGGTCGTGACCTCGTCACCATCGGGGTTGGCGATCACGTCGGCTGATGGTGCGGCGGCGACGATCGCGTCGCTGATGGCGGTGAACGACGTGGCGGTGAAATCACCCCAGATCGTCCCGCCAGTCCGATCCAGACGTGGCTGGAACAGCAGGATGTCACGGTCCGCATCAGCCGCTTCCAGCTTGGCCTCGCGGACGTGGTCGAGCTGTTTCACGACCATGTCGGCGATGTCGAGCAGCGCCCCAGCATCGGCATCGGCCAGCTCGACCGCGGCCACGGCCAGCCGGGTGTCGTAGATGGTCCGGTCGCCGGCCCGCAGCCGACTGCCCATGTTCAGCACGGCGCAGACCTGGGACCAGGACAGCAGCCCGTCCTGGAACGCCCCCCACACGCCAGGCATCTTCGGCAGCGTCTCCGCCGCGGCCAGCAGCTTGCGGCGTTCGGCGGGGAGCAGGCGGGTCACCGACGCCAACCACACCTCCACCGGAACGCCGGTCTGGGCTGCGACGTGCTCGGAGCGGTCCATGATCGATGCGATCAGCCGGATCATGTCGCGATCAACCGCCGCCGCCTGGGCCGCGATCCGCTCGACATCGCTGTTGATCTGCATGCCTGCATTCAACACGACGGGTGTGACATGACCAGAACAAATATTCGACCGGTGGAAACCAGCCCAAGGCCTGCGCCACCGCGCGCGCGGTGCACGGGGCACAATGGGCGTGCCCGTGCGCGGGTGACTCGCCAGCAGCCACATCGGAGCCCTCATGCCCACACCCACCGTCGCCGGGAGCCTGCGCCTCGAGTACGGCGTGAAGCCGGATGAGTTCGACCACGTCGTCGGCGTCCTCGACCGGCTCGACGAGCGGCTGCGGTCGTTCCGGGCCGACGCGGTCGAGTTGCGGCTGAACGTGAAGGAGCGCAACGAACCCAGCCAGCGCACGACGCTGGAGGCCATCATCGCTGGGCGGCCACCCATCGTCGCCACCTCGGACCGAGAGGACTTCGATGCGGCGCTGACCGAGGTGCGCGACGAACTGATCCGCCAGATCACCGACGCGAAGAACCGCACGGAGCCGATGAACAACCCCAACCTGCGCGACAGTCTCTGACTGTGGCGCCGCTCCGGCCGTGGAGCAGTGCGACCGTCACCAGGCTCAGGTTCCGACGAGTTCGACGGCCGCGATCAGCAGGCGTCCGGGGCCGGGCCGGGCAGCCTCGACGATGACGGCGTCGAGGTCGGCGAGCAACGGGATGCGCAGCTCGTGCCAGCGCAGCATGCCCTCGGCCGTGGGATCGTCGGGGTCGCCGTTCAGTGTCACAGGCTGCGGCTCCAGGTCGAGGACGGTCACGAACGTGCCGGCACCCGCGTCACGGACAGACAAGGTCACCGGCTCGGCTGGGTTGCCAATGCGAGGGTCGACGAGCACGCGAACGACGATCGAGCGGTCGCGGCCGCGCACGCCGATCGGCAGGATGACCTGTCCGCCACCGTCGTCGAAGTCCAGCGTCGCCGTGGGCCACGCCACCGACAATCCTGGCAGGCCGCGCAGGTCGCAACCCGCTCCTGGTGCCGGCTCGGGCAGGCAGGGTTGCGATGAACCGCCCCGCAGCGTGGCGACGCCGATCGGGAGCTCTCCGTCGGGCGTCGGCATCAGGACGCGACGGAACACGGTTGGGTCCAGGTGCGTGATGTTGAGGCCGTCGCCCAGTTCGTCGCCTTCCCGGTCCTGATCGAAGAGGCGCCGTCGGTCGACGCCCAGGATGGCGTCCACCGCGTCGGGCAGGAGGCCCTCAAGCGCCTCCTGTTGCGCCACAGGGTCCAGTGCCTGACCGTCAGTGCAGCCTGGGCCCGGGGTCTCCGATTCGGGTCCTGCATCTGCCATCGTGGCGTCGACGAATCCGAGGTGGGTCGCGCCGGCCATCGTGATCAACGCGACCGGCGTCTCACGTTGCGCCACGTTGGCTTCGACCAGCCAGTCGCCGCCATCCACGCCAACGGTTCCGTCACAGCCCGCGACGACCACGACCGTCGGCTCGTCGGTCAGGGCAGTCGCGGTGGGCAGGGTGCCGTGGCTGGGCGCCAGCAGGAGCAGGCCCCGGGGTGGACTGGGAGTCCCCAGGCCCTGCGCTCCCGCCGTCAGCGCGTTGGCCAACTCGCCGCCGACGCCGTGGCCCGCCAGCACGACGTGGTCAAGGTCGAGCAGAGTGGGATCGAGGTTCACGTCGTCACCGGCACTCAGGCGGGCCAGCGTCGCGGCGATGACCTGGGCTGCGCGGGCGGGGGCATCGGGCTGGCCTGCGGCCTCGGTCCAGACGACGTTCAGGTTGGGCACCACGACGACGTGGCCTTGCCGAGCAATCGTGGTCGCGAGTCCGTGCAGGGCATCCGTGTGGGACTGCTCGAAGACGGAACACGGCCACTCGGAACGATCACCCAGCGGATTGTCGGTGGCCGCCAGGTCACGACACGCCGGCACGCGATCATGCAGGAGGATCGTCACGGGAAACCCCGCGTCGGGTGCCAGGCCGACGGGATCCACCGGCACCGCGATCCGGGTCGACAGTGTCGTGGTCAGGGTGGCGCTGCCATCGACCACCTCGAGTGACCCGAGCTGCCAGGCGTGGTTCTGGACCGCGAAGTCTGGGCGCGGTGGCAGCCCGTCGACCGCCGTGGATGGCGTGGACGATGCTGTGGGGGACGGCGTCGACGTGGGGCCTGCATCCTCCCCGGCGCTGCAGCCGGTGGCGACCAGCGCGGCAGCGACGACGAGGGCTGCGAGGGGTCGCACGGCGGCTCCGGCTGGGGGTTGCGGCAGCGTAGGGGGCATCTCGGTGGCTCCCGCGGTGTCGCTAGCGTCTGACGACTCGTCAGGAAACGGGCCTCGGAGGAACCACCATGGCAGGACCGCTCACCGGGGTGAGGATCGTCGAGTTCTCCGCGATCGGCCCGGTCCCGTTGGCGGCGATGCTGTTGGCCGACCTCGGCGCCGACGTGGTGCGGGTCGACCGGGTCGCGGCGGCCCAGGGCCGGCCGGGGCTGGAGATCGCCATGTTGGGGATGGCACGCAACCGCACGTCGATCGCCGTGGATCTCAAGAGTCCGCAGGGTGCCGAGGTCATCGGTCGCCTGCTTGACGGTGCTGACGTCGTGCTCGAGGGCTTCCGCCCCGGTGTGATGGAGCGCCTCGGGTTCGGGCCGGACGAGGCGACGGCGCGCAACCCTCGATTGATCTTCGGACGCATGACGGGCTGGGGGCAGGATGGCCCGCTGGCGCAGCGCTCGGGCCACGACATCAACTACGCGGCCGTGGCCGGCGCGCTGGAGGCGATCGGCCCCAGCGACGGGCCGCCCACGCCGCCGCTCAACTACATCGCAGACTTCGGGGGCGGCGCCCTCTACCTCGCACTCGGAGTCGTATCGGCGCTCTACGAACGCGAGCAGTCCGGGCTGGGCCAGGTCGTCGACGCCGCGATGGTCGATGGGACCGCGTCGATGACCGCGATGTTGCGCGGGATGATGACGCTGGGCATGTGGTCCGACCAGCGCGGGTCCAACTCGCTGGACGGCTCGCACCCGTTCTATCGCTGCTACGAGACCTCCGACGGCAAGTACGTGGCCGTCGGCGCGATCGAGCCGCAGTTCTGGGCCGAGCTGCAGCTCCGCCTGGGCCTGTCCGCCTCCGACTGGCCCCAGTACGACCGCACGAAGTGGGACGACCAGCACGCGCAGCTCGAGGTGATCTTTCGCACCCGCACGCGCGACGACTGGGCGCACCTGTTCGCCGACAGTGATGCCTGCGTCGCGCCGGTCCTGTCCCTGTTGGAGGCGCCCCAGCATCCGGCCAACCAGGCACGGGGCGTCTACGTCGAGGTGGACGGGTTCATGCAGCCGGCCCCGGCGCCGCGCCTGTCGCGAACCCCGGGCGAGGTGCGCCACGGTGCGCCGATGTCCGGCGAGCACACCGACGAGGTCCTGACGCAGCTGGGCTACACGCCCGAGGAGCTGGAGACGCTGCGCGCCGACGACGTGATCGGCTGATCACACGGCCAGTCGTTGCGTCAGGTAGCGCAGCGAAAGCGGGTAGCGATAGTCGATGCCGCCGTGCTTGGCGTCGAACAGCTCGAACGCGACGTCGGTCACGCCGATGTCGCGCAGGGCAGCCTGGAATGCCTGCGCGCCAAGGTCCAGGAACCACTCGTCGCTGGTCCCCGCGTCGATCCAGATGGCCTTCAGACCGCGGAGGGCCTGGGCGTAATGCGGGACCATGCGTACGGGATCCCACGCCAGCCAACGCTCCCAGAGGTCGTCGATCAGCGTGCCCGTCGTGACGTCGAAGGGCAGTCGGACCGTCCCGTCGTCGTCGGCGGTGAAGCAGGCCGCGCAGCCGTAGGTCAGGATGAGCGCGATGTCGTCGGACCGACTCATCGGTGGTCGTTCCTCGTAGAAGTTGGTGAGGAAGCGCTCCCAGCTGCCGTCGTAGTGGTCGCGCAGGGCGCGGACGCAGTGGGCGAACTCCGGGATGTAGCAGTACTCGTACAGCGAGTCGCCCGCGTGCGTGGCCAGTCCGCCGAACAGGTCAGGTCGCAGCATCGGTGTGATCATCGCGCCGAATCCTCCCGACGACTTGCCCATGATCCCGCGGTGCGCTGGCTGCGGTGCCGTCCGGTAGCGCGCGTCGACGAAGCTGACGACCTCCTCGCAGAGGTAGGTGTGGTAGTTGCCGGTACCGGGGGAGTCGACGAACTGGCTGCCGCCGAACCGCGTCCACGCATCCACCCAGACGACGATCGCTGGCGCCAGGTCAGGGTCGGCCTGGACGGTGGCCACGGCCTCCGGGAAGGTCGGCCGCCAGGCCTGGCGGTTGTCCCACATCCCGATCTGGCCGGTGTAGCCCTGGATGACGTACACGCACGGGTAGCGCCGGTCGCCCGATTCGTCGTAGCCCGGTGGGAGCTGGACCCACACGGGCCGTTCGTGCGGGTCGCCCAGGGGGTTGTCGCGCAGGGCCTCGCTGGTGATGGTCAGGCGGTCGGTGCGGCCCGGGCTGGCCATGGACGTCCCACTTGTCGGCGGCGACCGACGTTAGGTGGGGTCGGTCGGCGGCGGCTCGCTGGAATCGTCGGGGCTCGGGCTGGGCCCATCCGTCGACCCATCGGTGGGCTGGTCGGTGGGCTCGTCGGTGGGCTGGCCAGACGGTTCGTCAGAGGGCTGGTCGGACGGGTCGTCAGAGGGCTGGTCGGACGGGTCGTCAGAGGGCTGGGCGCTGGGATCGTCCGAGGTCGCTTCGCTGGCTTCGTCGGACGGTTCGCACTCGCCTCCGGGCAGCACGCCCAGGACTCCGTCGGTGCACTCCGGGTCGTCCGTGGGACCGGGGTCCTCGGACGACCCGTCAGAAGGTTGGTCGCTCGGGCCGTCGGTGGCACCGTCGGTCGGTTCGTCCGTCGGTTCCTCGTCGGGCGCAGGATTGGCGCCGTTCACGACCTGCTTGCCGCGCGCGTCCGCGGCGGGAAGGTCACGGACGTCCATGCCCGCCGTTGCCTCGGCCATGAAGGCCGCCCAGATCTCCGCCGGGACGGAGCCACCCGTGACGCCATCCATGGGGGAGTTGTCGAGGTTGCCGACCCAGACCGCGGTGGCCAGCTGCGGCACATAGCCGACGAACCAGGCGTCGCGAAAGTCGTTGGTTGTGCCGGTCTTGCCCGCGGCTGGCCGATCTGCCAGTGCAGCACGGGCGCCGGTGCCGTTGGCCACGACGCCACGAAGCACGTCACCGACCAGGAAGGCATCCCCGGCCGACATGACGGGCGTGCGTTCTGCTGCGGCCTCGTAGAGGACCGCGCCATCGGCGTCCAGCACACGCCGGACCAGCCGCGGCTCCGAGCGCACGCCCCCGGCCGCCAACGTCGCGTAGGCCGATGCCATGTCGACGGCGTTCACGCCTGCGACCCCCAGCGTCAGGGACGGGACCGCTTGCAGGTCGCGCTCCTCGGGGATGCCCAAGCGGTACGCCATGTCAACGACCGCATCCGCCCCGACCTCCTCCTGCATGCGGACGTACACCGTGTTGGTCGATGTCCAGGTGGCTTCACGCACGGTCTGCGTGCCGCGGTCGCGGTCGCCGTAGTTGCGGATTTCCGTGGTGCCGCCCGTCCCGTCAGGCACGGTGACCTGGGCCGGTGCGAGGTAGCGCGACTCCGGCGAGAAGCCGGCGTCGACCCAGGCCGCCAGGGTGAACGGCTTGAACGCTGACCCGGGCTGCCGGCGCGACAGCACGGCCGCGTTGAACGGCTGCGTCGCCACATCGGGGCCGCCCACAAGCGCGCGGATGGCACCGTCCTCGGGGTCGACTGCGACCAGCGCGCCGGAGAACGGCTGGTCCGTCAGGGCTTCGGACAGGATTCGCTCAGCGGCTGCCTGCATCAGCGGGTCGACCTCGACGGTGACCTGCAACCCTCGGAAGACGGCCTCGTCGCCGACCAGCTCTGCCAGTTCACGGCGCACGGCATCGAGGTAGTAGCCGCCCGAGCCAGACGTGGCCAGCGATCGCGTAGAGGTCTGCGGGAGCTCCTGGGCACGCGCGTCCTCGATGACGTCACGCGGGAGGGCCTCCATGGCGACCAGCCCGTCCAGGACAAACTGGCGCCGGCGTTCGGCAGCCTCGGGTTCCTCCGCCGGGTCCAGCCCCTCGGGTGCCTGGATGATCCCGGCCAGCATGGCCGACTGTGACAGGGACAGCTGCGCCGCCGTCACCCCGAAGTAGGTCTGGGCGGCCGCTTCGATCCCATAGGCGCCGCGGCCCCAGTAGATCGTGTTGAGGTAGAGCTCGAGGATGTGGTCCTTGGACTGGGCCTGTTCCAGCTTGATCGCCACGGCGGCTTCGCGCAGCTTGCGCAGCAGGGTGCGGTCGTTGCCGACCACGGCGTTCTTCACGTACTGCTGGGTGATCGTCGAGCCACCCTGGGCCAGTTCGCCGGCGGCCAGGTTGGCCACGGCGGCCCGAATGATGGACAGCGGCGCGACGCCGACATGGTCGTAGAACCCGCGGTCCTCCGCCGCCAGCACCGACAGCGAAACGTGGTCGGGCAGGTCGACCAGGCGGACGTCCTGGCGTGAGGTGTCGCTTGCGAGCGTGGCCCAGTGGTTGCCGTCGCGGTCGAATACCGCCGTCGCCTGCGAGTCCAGGTCCGACGGCAGCGGGACGCTGGCGAAGATCACGAAGAACGTGACGACCATCGCAAGTCCGACGATGACCGCGGGGATGCTGCCCAGCAGCAGTGCCCACCGCAGCCAGCGGCGTTTGCGCGGCGGCGACGTCGTGGCGCGTTGGGAACCGCCGCGAGGGGCGGGCTTGTTGGACGGACGACGTGTGGGCGTTTCGGCGCGAGCCAAGTCAGGCCTCGAAGAAGTGGATGTGCGAGGTCCGACGCAGCATGCCCGGCGCGGGTTGCACGGTCGTGCAACCCGCGCGCGGGCCTGCGGTGCTCAGAATGCGCTTTCGGGCACGGCCATGGCCGCGGCGTCCTCGTGCTGGGCCAGCTGGGTGCGCAGGCTGACCTTGGGCAGGACGGTGTGCGCGAACCACGCAGCGGCGTGGCACTTGCCCGCGTAGAAGTCGACGTCGCTGCCCGTCGCGCCCCCCGCCAGCTTCTCCTGGGCGATCGCGGACTGGCGCAGGAGCAGCCAGCCGATGACGACCTCGCTCAGCGAGTGCAGCAGGCCAACCGACTGCAGCCCGGTCCTGTAGATCTCGGACGCGTGCTCGCCGCCCTGCATGGCCGCCATCGTCCACTCGATCAGCTTGCCAAGGTGGCTCTGGACATCGTCCAGCGCCTGCCCGAGCGCCTTGCGTTCGTCGAGGATCGTGTCCGGGCCGTTGTCGGCGAACTCGCGGATCTGGCCGACCAGCCACAGCAACGTCTCGCCGTTGTCCCGGGCGATCTTGCGGAAGAACAGGTCCAGGCTCTGGATCGCGGTCGTGCCCTCGTAGAGCGTGTCGATCTTCGCGTCGCGGATGTACTGCTCGATCGGGTAGTCCTGCGTGAACCCGGAGCCGCCGAACACCTGCAGCGACTGGGCCAGCAACTCGTAGGCCTTCTCTGAGCCGAAGCCCTTCACCATCGGCAGCATCAGGTCTTCGCGCTTGATCCACTTCAGGTGCTCGTCCGGGTCGCCCTCGGTGAGCTGCGCCTGGTCCTGGATCCAGCCGGTGAACATGACCAGCGCGCGCAGGCCCTCGGCGTGGGCCTTCTGGTCCATCAACAGCCGGCGCACGTCCGGGTGGTTGATGATGGTGACCTTCTTGGCGTGCTTGTCGGTCAACTCGGTCAGGTCGGGGCCCTGGACACGGATCTTGGCGTACTCCAAGGCATTGAGGTAGCCGGTGGACAGCGTGGCCATGGCCTTGGTCCCCACCATCATGCGCGCGTACTCGATGACGCGGAACATCTGGCGGATGCCGTCGCCGTCGTGGTCCTTGTTGCCGACGAGGTAGCCGACACACGGGTTCTCGGCGTCGGCGCCCATCGTGAGCTCGCATGTCGCCGAGCCCTTGATGCCCATCTTCCTCTCGATGTTGGTGACCTTGATCCCGTTGCGGTCACCCAGCGAGCCGTCGGCGTTGACGTGGAGCTTCGGCACGAGGAACAGGCGCAGGCCCTTGGTGCCGACCTCGCCACCTTCGGGCCGGGCGAGGACCACGTGGATCGTGTTCTCGTGTCCCTGGTAGTCGGCTGAGGTGATGAAGCGCTTCACGCCCTCGAGGTGCCAGATCGAGCCGAGGTCGTCGTCGCCGGCCTCCTCGATCTTGACCGCCTTGGTTGTACCGGCGCCCACGTCGGAACCGGCGTCGGGCTCGGTCAGCACCATCGTGCCGCCCCAACACCGCGCCACCATGTTCTGGGCGAACAGGTCCTTCTGGCCCTGCGTTCCCTCTTCGTTGAGGATCATGGCCATCAGGGCGCCGATGGGCCACAGTGCCGCCGTCGCGTGACCTCCCAGGAACAGTTCCGTAGTCGCCCAACGGATCGACGGGGGAGCGCCGAAACCGCCAAGTTCGGTGGGCAGCGGCAACGTGTGCCAGCCGGCGTCGTAGAAGGCCTGCAGGGCCTGGTGAAGTTCCTCGGGGACGGTGATGTCGCCGGTCTCGGCATCCAGGATCAGCGGCGTGCGGTCGGTCGGGGCGAAGGACGTGGCCCAGGCGGACTCGCGGGAGAACTTGTCGACCTCGCCGAGCACCATGCGTGCGGTGTCACGATCCATGCTGGCGAAAGGGCCGGTGCCCAGGTGCTCGTCAGCGTGGAGGACTTCGAAGAGGTTGAACTCGATGTCGCGCAAGTTGCTCTTGTAGTGACTCACCGGGTCCTCCTGGTCGACGCGGAGGGCGGCCGTGCGGCGTGCCCTTCTGGAGCGGGCGACCCAAGTTGGAGCGGTACGACCATCTTGGAGTCGGCGCTCCAATTGTAGGTGGGCTGCTCGGACTGGCCAACGATCCCTGACGTGCGACTGCCCTCATCGCCCGCCGCTGTGCGGCCGGCGACATCACCCCGTTCGACCGCGATCGAGCGGCGTCACCTGCCGGGCGTGGCAGGATTGCCCCAGACAGGGAGGCGCAGTGGCGCGATACCGGGTTGGGCTCGAGACCCGCGAGCGAATTCTCGCGGCGGCAAGGTCACTGCTTGGCGAGGTCGGATTCGAGGGGACCACGCTCAAGGCAATCAGCGACCGCGCCGGCATTGGTGCCGGCTCGTTCTACAACCTCTTCCGGTCCAAGGACGACGCCGTCCTCGAGGTGGTCCGCCAGGCGATCAACGCCGTGGACCCGGATCCCAGCGGCCTGGGCAAGGAGACCGTTGCCGACCTGGTGCACGCCTACGTCGCGTTTCTCAGCGACGACCAGCAGTTGGCGCGCATCTACGTCAGGCTCGCGGTGACCGGCGTGCTCACCGACGGGGGCCTGGCCGGACGGGTTCGTCGCCACCATGCGGCCCGGGTGGAACGGTTCACTGAGGCGCTGCGACGTGACCGCCCGGACCTTGAAGGTCCCGAGGCTGCCGCGCAGGCCGAAGCCGCGGTCGCCGCCCTCACCGGGTTCGCCGTGCACTGGCTGGTGGACGGCCTGTTCGACCTGCACGGGCAGGCCCATCGCCTGATCGCGACGTTGACGGGACAGGTGCCCGATCACGCCGATGCGCCTGGCCGTCCGTGAACAACTGGGTTGCGCTGGGTCTGGTGGCCGTGCTCATCGCGGCGAACGCGGTGTTCGTTGCGGCCGAGTTCTCCCTCGTGGCTGTCCGACGTGCAGCCGTGGAGGAGCAGGCGGGCCAGGGCGACCGCCGGGCCACGCGGGTCCTGGCCGTGCTGGGCAACCTGTCGCTGATGCTTTCAGCCGCCCAGTTCGGGATCACGGTCACTTCGCTGCTGGTGGGATTCCTGGCGGAGCAGGCCATCGGCGACGCGGTGGTGACGCCGGTCTTCGATGCATTGGGGATCGGCGGGGCCTCCAGTGCTGCGACGGTCGTGGTCGTCGCGTTCGTCGTGTCGACCACGGTCCAGATGGTCGTGGGCGAACTCGTCCCCAAGAACATCGCCATCGCGCGTCCGCTGGGCACGTCGCTGGCAATGGCCGGGCCGATGCACCTGTTCGGTGTGGTCTTCGGGCCGGTCATCAGGCTGTTCGACAACGCCGCGGCAGCCATCACCAGCCGGCTCGGCATCGAAGTCAGCCACGAACTTGACGACTCGCTGTCGCGCGACGAGTTGGCCCGCATCATCAACGCCTCCCAGGAGGGCGGCGTGCTGACGGACACCCAGGCCGACCTCCTCCAGCGTGCCGTCGGGCTGTCCGACACTCGCGCCGGCGAGATCATGCTGCCGCGTCCGGACGTCGTCTGGTTGGACGCTGGTTCGACGCTGGAGGACCTGCGTCGGGCCTCGCGGAGCACCGGCTTCTCGCGCTTCCCGATCCGAGGCGCGACGGACGACGACGTGCTCGGAACCGTCCACCTCAAGGACCTGCTGACGGTCCCTGCGCAAGCCCATGCGACCACCGCGGCCACTTCGATCGCGCAGCAACCGTTGCTGGTGCCCGAGTCCGAGCCCGTGGCGCGGCTGCTCGCGCGGATGCGCCGCAGCCGCAGGACGTTCGCCGTCGTCCTGGACGAGTACGGCGGGACGGCGGGCATCGTCACGGCAGAGGACATCCTGGAAGAGTTGGTGGGGGAGATCGAGGACGAATTCGACCGCGAGGTCGCCCGCATCCGGCGCATCGGCCCTGGCCGGTTCATCGTCCAGGGGGGGTTGCGTGCCGATCGCCTTGGCGACGTGCTGTCAATCGACCTGGGCGAGGGCGAGTTCGAAACGGTTGCCGGATTCGTCCTCGACCGGCTGGGCCACATCCCGGAACTTGGCGAGTACGTCGACCACGAGGGCTGGCGGTTCGAGGTGACGCGCCTGGAGGGCGTGCGGGTCCGCGACCTGCGGGTCTGGCTGCTGCCCACGATCGCCCCCGGCGACGCGCCAGAGCCATCCGAGGCTGGGGAGTCGTCCGCTGGGTCGGGCGGGTCAGCTCCGGGCGATGGGGCGGGCGGTCGATGATGGATCCCCGTCTGGTCATCGCCGCGACCGAGGCCGTCGGCGGTCACGGCGATCCGTCCCTGCTCGCCCTGGGCTTCGGTGTGCTCCTGCTGATCGCCAATGGCTTCTTCGTCGCCGCCGAGATCGCGCTGCTGGCCGCCAACCGCGCCCGGGTCGAGGAGTTGGCCGACGCAGGCGATCGACGCGCCGTGCGTGCGCTTGCGATGTTGCGACAACTCTCGATCACGTTCACGGCGGCCCAGCTGGGCATCACGATGGCGTCATTGGCGCTTGGCGCCGTCGCGGAGCCGGCGGTGGTCGGCTTCCTCGAAAGGGCGCTGGGGGGGACGAGCCTGCCGGATGCGGTCAGTGGCCCGGTTGCGTTCGGTCTTGGGCTGGCAGTGGTCGTGTTCCTGCACATGGTCGTGGGCGAGATGGCGCCGAAGAACCTGGCCCTCGCGCGTCCCGAACGCGTGGCCATGGTCCTGTCGGGTCCGTTTCGTTGGTTCGTGCTGTTGGTACGCCCGGTCCTGCTTGTCGTCAACGGCATCGCCAACTGGCTGGTGCGCCTGCTTGGCGTGCAACCCGTCGATGAGCGCAGCCTCGTGCACACGCCAGGCGAGTTGCTGCTCGCACTGCGTGAAGCGGACCGGCGCGGCAACTTCGAGCCGGCCGAGGCCAGGGTCCTTTCCGCGGCCCTCTCGCTGGAGGGCATCGATGCCGAGGCGGCCATGACGCCACGTGTCGACCTGGTCATGCTGCCGGACAGCGTCACACCGCAGGCGGTCCTCGATGCCGCGCGCGAGTCCGGCCACACCCGGTTCCCGGTGTTCCATGGCGACGTGGACAACGTGATCGGTCTGGTGCACGTCAAGGACGTCCTGACGCGTGAACCGGAGGAGTTGGCCGGCGTGACCGTGGCCGACCTGCTGCGCCCGATCCCGGCGGTTCCCGAGGGCCGAGACCTGGAGCACCTCCTGCTGGACATGCGGTCGGACCGCTCGCATGCGGTCCTGGTCGTCGACGAGTTCGGCGGGACGGCTGGCATGTTGACCTTGGAGGACCTGCTCGAGGAACTCGTCGGCGAGATCGTGGACGAGTTCGACGTCGACGAGGTTGCGCCCAGGCGTCCGACGATGCGCAGCTGGGTCGTGGACGGGACGATCCGCAAGGACGAGCTCGCGCGGCTTGCTGGCCTCGAGCTGCCCGAGGGCCAGACCGAAACGCTTTCGGGCCACCTGACCGAGGTCCTGGGGCGCCTGGTCCGGTTGGGGGACCGCGTGGACCACGACGGCTGGGTGCTGCTCGTCCGATCGGTCGAGGGCCACCGGGCGGGGCGGGTCGAGATCGTCGCGCCCGAGGAGCCGGCCCCGTCCGCCGACGAGGAGACCTGAACGGCGGACGTCGCCGCGCAGAACAGCCGTTCCGAGCGGGGCGACGTTGTTGCTGACACCTGTTCGATCGGGCAAGGTTGCTCGGCGCCGATGAAGCTTGGTGGTGCGTGGCCGACAGGACGCAAGGAGGCGACGTGACGGTGAACGCCAGGACGACGCTCGACGACGGCCCGACCGACGCTCGCGTCCGGTTGGATGTCTGGCGCGAAGCCTTGGCGCGCGACCTGGTCCATGCCCTGGGGACGGCCGAGGTCGCCGCCGTCGCCTCGGCGGCACTGCGTGACCTGGTCGGGAGGCCCGTGGTCGCGACGCTGTACGCCCTCGGGGGCAGCGGCGACCCGCAGCCGCGCCTGTGTCTTGGTCCGGCGGGGACCATCGCGCCCACCGTCGCGCTGGACGGGGCGGACGTGCTGCCCGTTGCGACCGGGCCGCCCGAGGATCGCTGGGTGCTCGCGGTCACGCCGGACGCCGGTCGACGCGACGCCGACCTGCTGGCGCGACTGCAGGCGTTCGTGCACGAGCTCTGGGTTGCCGTCCAGCGCGCTGAACTGGTCGGGGACCTCGAAGGGCAGCTCGAAATCCTGACGGCGATCACGGCGGTCGCCAGTGCGGCTGATGTCGATATGGCCGCCCTGATCCAACGCGTTGCGCGGATCGCGTCGGCGCTGACGGATGCAGAAAGGGTCGGGATTTACCTGGTCGACGACGACGGTGCGCTCTCGGTGGCGCATGAACCCGCCGCTGTGGTCCCTGGCGACGGCCTGGGGGTGGCGCGACTGGCCCTGCATCACGCCGGTGAGGTGATGGTGCTGGACCCGTCCGATGCGCGCATCGACGCCCCGTGGCGGTCGCAGGAGGGGGTCGTGGCGCTGCTCGCGGCCCCGCTGCGTGTGGGTGGCAAGCAGGTGGGCGTCCTCGTCCTCGCCCGCGTGGGGCACGACCGGATGGCGTTCTCCGATCAGTCGATCGAAGTGACGGGTGCGCTGTGCCATCAGGCCGCGCTCGCGATCGGACACGCGCGGCTCTTCGAGCGCGAATCCGCCACGGTGGCGCGGCTGAAGGAACTCGACCAACTCAAGGCTGACTACGTCGCGGGCGTGTCCCACGACCTGAAGTCGCCACTGACGTCCCTGCTCGGGTTTGCGACCACGCTGCGGCGCTACGGCGACGAGCTTGCCCCCGAGGATCGGATGCGCTACCTCGCATCCATGGAGCGTCAGGGAGAGCGGTTGGTGGCCATGGCGGACGACCTGGTGCTGGCCGGTCGGATCGAGCAGGGGCACGTCACGCCTGAGTCCGTGGGCGACGTCGCGCCGACCGAGCTGCTGCGCGAGGCCGTGGAGTCGCTGGACCCACAACGCCGGGCGCGCGTGCACCTGCCCGATGTCGTGGCTGGCGCCACCGTGCGCGGCGACCATGCTCAGCTCATGCGCGTGCTCACGAATCTGATCGACAACGCCATCAAGTACGGCGGCGACGGGCCGATCGACGTGGCGCTCGGCACCGCCGACGGCGTGGTGACCCTGGCGGTGCGTGACCGCGGTCCCGGTATCGCCCCCCAGGATCGCGAAGCGATCTTCGACCGTTACGGTCGAGGCGAGCAAGGGGTGCTCGGTGGTTCCACGGGCCTTGGCCTGTACATCAGTCGGGCCATCGCGCGCGGCCATGGCGGTGACCTCGTCGTCCTCGACGCCGACGACGGGCCGGGCGTCGTGTTTCGCCTGACGCTGCCCGTGACGGTGACCCCCGACGCCTTCGGCGTCGCCGACTGAGGTTGTGGTCAGCCGTCCTCGGTGACCATCTGGGCGTCGAGTTCGGCGATCGTCGTCGCCACGTCGCTGACGGCCTCCCCGATCGCGCGTGACTTGTCGCTGATCTCCTGCAGCTCCGGGCGCAGGCTGAGGAACAACGGCGTCAGCTCGGGGTCGAACATCTTCCCGCCCTGGCTGCTGATCTCCTCGAGCGCGTCGTCGAACGTCCATGCCTTCTTGTAGGGGCGTTCCGACGTCAGGGCGTCGAACACGTCCGCGAGGCAGCACACGCGTGCTTCGAGTGGGATGCCCTCACCGGCGAGGTTGTTCGGGTAGCCCGACCCGTCCCACCGTTCGTGGTGGGTCAGCGCGATCGTCTGGGCCAGCCGGATGATGGCTGAACGACTGCCCGTGAGCATGGAGGCACCCATGATCGTGTGGGCCTTCATGACCTGCCACTCGTCATCGTCGAGTTTGGCCGGCTTGAGCAGGATGCGGTCCGGGACGCCGATCTTGCCGACGTCGTGCATCGGGGCCGCGTACATCAGGGTCTCGTGGTCGTCGCCGGTGAAGCCGGCTGCCTTGGCCAGTGCACCGGCGTAGTGGCTCATCCGGTAGATGTGGGCGCCGGTGTCCTCGTCGCGGTACTCGGCCGCACGACCCAGGCGTCGGATCACCTCGAGTTGGGTCTCGCGCACCTCGACCGTGCGCTCGCGGACCTTCTTGTCCAGGAACTGGTTGAACAGTGTCAACTGCTCCTTGGCGTCGGTGAGCGAACGTGCGATCGTGCCCACCATGCGGATGGCGGCGCTCGGGCGCGTCCGCAAGACCTCCTCGAGGGAGTCGCGGTCGACCTCGACCAGGCGCGACGGCGCGGACGCCATCGCCGCAGCGGATCGGGGTGCTGGATCGAACACGGCCAGTTCGCCGAAGTGCTCACCGGCGCTGACGGTTGCCAGGATGGCATCGTCGGGACCCAGGCCCTTGCGGATCTGGATCTCGCCATGCAGGACGATGAAGAGCGACGTCCCCGGATCTCCCTCGTCGAACAGCGCCTGGCCCGCCTGGAGCTCATGCATGCGGGCGCGCTCGGCAAGCCGTTCGAGGGCCTCCGAGGGCAGTCCGGCCAGAAGATCGGATGCCACCAGGTCCATGGCCGTTGCTTGCACCGCGCCGCTCCCAGGATCGTGTGCGGCCCCCCGACCGCGCCTGCCCGCCAGCATAGGACCACGCGGGCGCGCCCGTAGGCTCTCGGCCCCCGCCGCACCCGAGGACGCCATGACCTCCAATCTCGCTCGCGCCAAGGCGGCCGAGGCGCTGCGCCGGCTGGGGCACGCCATCGTCGCCCACGACCCCGACGACGCCCTCATGGAGCGCGTGGCGGAGGCGGCCGACCGGGCGACTTCCATGCTCGCCGAAACCGCGCCGCGGCGCCGCAACCTCGTCGCCCTCAAGCAATCGGTGTACGAGGACGACCCCGAGCTGGGGGAGCGGATCCACCACTTCGACGAGTGCTTCGTGTCCGGCACGCAGAACCCGCTGGGGATAGGCCTGGAGGTGTTTCGCGAGGGCGACGAGGTCGTCGCCCGCGTGGTCCTCGGGGCTGCGTTCGAAGGCGCGCCGGGTCGCTCTCACGGCGGGATCGTCGCCGCGATCTTCGACGACGTGCTGGGCTATGTCCTGAGCCTCATTCGCACCCCGGCATTCACCGGTTCGCTGACGATCGACTACCTCGCCGCCACGCCCATCGGGGAACCGTTGCTGTTCCGTGCTCGCCTTGCCGATCGCGACGGCCGCAAGCTGTTCATCGAGGGAGAGTGCACTCACGACGGCGTCCTCCTCGCGCGGGCCAGGGCGACGTTCATCCAGGTCGATCCGTCGCGCTTTCGGCCGTGACGTCCCCGCCCGCGGCCGCGCTTGCATTGGGGGAGCGCCCCAAGCGTGCCGACCTGCCGCGTTGGTACGGGGCGACCGTCGCCGACCTGCTGCCTGACGGACCGCTTCGGCTCCTGTTCGTGGGCATCAACCCGGGATTGTGGACGGCCGCTGTCGCCACCCACTTCGCAAGCCCCGGCAATCGCTTCTACCCGGCGCTGTACCTGGCCGGGATCACCTCGACAGAGCTGTCATTCGTCACCGGCATGTCGCCGCAGGACAGGGCCGAACTGACCGATCGGGGGATCGGGATCAGCAACGTCGTCGCGGTGGCCACAGCGCGGGCGGACGAGTTGTCCGCGCAGGACTACCTCGACGGCGGTGCGCGGTTGGTGGCGCGCGTCGAGCGCTTGCGTCCCGCGGTCGTCGCGGTCGCAGGGATCACCGCCTACCGCGCGGCCTTCGGGCGACGCCGCGCCATGGCGGGCGAGCAGGACGACCCGCCGGGGCCGGGGCGTTGGTTCGTCGTGCCGAACCCGTCGGGCCTGAACGCCCACGCGTCGGTGGCGTCGCTGGCGCGCGACTATCGCGTTGCGGCGGAGGCGGCCGGCCTGACGTTGGACCCACCGCGATGGGACCGATCGTGACGGACACCCCCGGCTGATCCTGATTGCGCGCCGCTACCCACCTCACCTGTTCGGCCACGAAGACGAACCGGTTGCCGATGACGGTCGTCTGCCGCAAGTCCTGAGGTTGGTGGGGCGACCTCGAGGTCGCCGCCGTCGAACTTGCACGCCGAGGCGATCCCCTGGCGGATCGGACCAAGACGCTGGCCGAGGCCGAACGGCTCCTCTGCCGACCGGAAGTCCGCGTTGACGCGCGGGTAACGCCCGCACCGATCCTGGCGTGTCATCGATCGCTGCCGGAGGTATCGGTGACCGCGATGCCGAGTGCTGCTGCCGCTCGGCACAGATCATGGTCTCCGGACACGAGCACGGTGTGCTCGTCGGCGACGCGCTCGAGACCGGCCAGATGCACCGCGTCGTAACCGCGCAGCTGATGGTCCTGTGCGAGATCACCGGCACGACGAACCAACGGGTCGTCGACGTCGATGCGGTCGAGTTGGCCGTACAGATCCTCGAACTGGTCGATGAGCCGCAACAGTTGCGAGTGCGTCGCCCGACCGAGCCGCTGGGCCTGAGCCAGGGAAGCTCGTCCCTCCGCGTAGACCAGTCGCACGGAAACGACGTGGTCGGCCTCGTCCCACAGGCGCCCTGCGATCCGCGAGCCGGGCTCATCGATGAGCAGGGGGAGGAGAGCCGAAGTGTCGAAGTATGCGATCACCGCCTCTGGTCCGCAACCAGGTCGCTGACCGTCCCGTTGGTCTTCGCGCGCCTACCCGGACGCTGGCGGGCCGTCGATGGTGCAGGTTCGACCAGGCCGTCACGGACCAGTCGATCGAAGGGACGAGGTCCGTCCATCGGCAAGATCCGAGCAACCGCGGTCCCGCGATCAGTCACAACGAGTTCCTCGCCAGCGCGAACGCGGTCGAGGTACTTGCTGAGATGGTTGCGCAGTTCCCGGATGCCAGCCTCAGCCACGACGACTCCGATGTGTTCACAACGATGGGATGATTGTAGCCACATCGACGCGTCTCGAACAAGAAGAGCCGCGAACGAACGATGCCAGTTTGATACCACGGTGTCGTCGTGGAGCTGCGGATCTACCCGGGCGTCTCGAATGCATCTTGTCTGCAACAACGGGTGTATGCAAGCGTCGAAGGTCGCCGGGAGCCCCTCCGTGTCCCTTACGCTGCGGTGACTGGACAGTCGACTGACCATGCGATGACTCGCTGGCGTGGGCGGCCCCGGCGCCAGCTGGAGCCCGGTTGGAGACATGGTGAAGGCCGGTGGGCAGGACAGCTCCGGGACGGCAGACCCGGAGCTGGTCGAGCGCGTCCGTGCGGGCGCTCGCGCCGTGCTGGAGTCGAACTGGCTGCCCGACCGAGGCTGCTGTGTGCCCAAGCCGATGACCTACCCGCATCGCTGGCTGTGGGACTCGTGTTTCCACGCGATCGCGTGGGCGTCGCTGGGTGATCAGCGCTGTATCACCGAACTGCGCACCACGCTGGCGACGCCCTTTCGCAGCGGGTTCGTGCCGCACATGGCCTACTTCGGGCCGACGATCGCGCGTGGGCCACGCGACGATGCGTCCTCGGTCACCCAACCGCACGTCTTCTGCCATGCTGCGGTGGTCGTGCGTGACCTGGGTTTCGCGGTCGACGACGAGCTGGTCGAAGCGTGCGTGCGCGGGATGGAGGCCTTGTGGGCCCTGCGCATGGCCGACGACGGGCTGCTGACCATCGTGCATCCCTGGGAGGCCGGCTGGGACGACTCGCCACGATGGGACGCGTGGGCAGGCTCCTCGGACTGGGAACGCGACCACTGGACGCAGGTGGACCTGGACCTGATCGACGCCTTGACGTTCGACCCGGAGGGCGCCGCAGTCGGCAGCACAGCGTTCGAGGTTGCCTCGACGGGCTTCAACGCGATCGCGGCCCATGGCGCCATCGCCCTGGCCCAACTGCTGGCTGACGATGACCCACGCGCGGCGGAGTGGGCCCGGCGCGGGCGCGCCCTGGCCGACGCGATGGACGCGCTCTGCTGGGACGATGAGGCTGGCCAGTGGGTGGACGTCGTGCGGACCGGACCGAGCACCGGGCTGTCGGCCGAACTCGGGTCGGCCCATCGCGCGCCCACCCTCGATGGGCTGCTGCCCGCCCTGGTGACGTCTGACCCCGATCGCGCGGCCCGGGCGCTGGAGCGCCTCGAGCGCTTGCACCTGCGGCCCTACGGCGTGACCTTCGTCGCCACGGATGCGCCCATGTTCGACGCTGACCTCTACTGGCGCGGGACTGCGTGGCCGCCCCTGGACCACTACAGCCACCTGCTGGCCCAGCGCTTGGGGCGCAGCGACGTTGCGGCGCGGATCGCCGGGGCCAGTGTTGATGGCGCGCTGGCCAGTGGGTTTGCCGAACATCGCAACGCATGCACGGGTGAGGGGCGTGGGCACATCCCGGTGACCTGGGCGGCGTCCGCGGCCTGGTTCGTGCGCTGATGGCCGCCACGCCCGACGTCCTCGCGTCCGCTGCGGTACTGCTCGACCAGGCCACGGGGCCGCTGGGTTTCGTCGCGGCGGTGCCGTCCGGCGCTTCGGCCTTTGCCGATCACTACGGTGAGCTGTGGGGTCGTGACGCTGCTGTCACCAGCCTGGCCCTGGTGGCGACGGGCGATGCGCACTGGCATGCCGGCATCCGACGTTCGTTGGCCACGTTGGCCGCGCACGCGACGTCGGCGGGCCAGATCCCCGGCTTGGTCCGCTCCGACGGGTGGGTCGATGCGGGCGAACACGCCGCGGTCGACCCGACGGCATGGTGGTGCGTGGCTGCGTTGTCGGCGCTGCGCGCTGGTGTCCCGGGCATCGACGAGTTGGCTCCGGCCGTGACCGACGCCCTGACGTGGCTGCGCGGCTTGGACGTCGGCCGGACCGGGCTGGTCAACTCGCCGGGCGCATCGGACTGGATGGACGCCGCGGTCCAGCGAACCGGGATCACGCTGCACGCGAACGCGCTGTTCCTGTGGGCGCTTCGACTGGCGGAGACGCGCGGGCTGCCTACGGGCCCGGGTCCCGACGCGGCCCACGTCGCCAACTCCCTCGACATCGTCCTGTGGCCGAGCGAAACCCCCGACCCCGGCGCCGCGCTGTGGGTTGATCCACATCCCCAGGGCGGGACGCGTCTTGACCCGCGACGCGGAGGTGTGGGGTGGCCGCATCCGGCGACCGTGGCGGCGTTGCGGGCGGCGCACGACCCCGCGCGCCGGCACTGGGCCAGCCACTTGCGCTGGGCCCACCTTGTCGACGAGGTGGATGTGCTCGGCAACTGCTTGGCCGTCCTGGCCGGGCTGGGCAACGTGACCCAGCGCCAAGCGGTCGTCGACGGGCTGGAGGCCGCGGGCGTCGCGTTCCCCCATCCGTCCAGAACCCTGGTGCGGCCGGTGGAGGCCGGCGGCGCGGACCTGATGTTGGACGCCACGGCGGATGCATGGCAGGACCCGCGGTGGCGCAACGCCGCGTGGGAGTACCACAACGGGGGGGCGTGGCCGATGGTCGGTGGGTTCCACGCGGCTGCGGTGGCTGCGGTGCATGGCCCGGACGCTGCACGCGACCTTGCGGGCGACGTCGCCACGGCCTGCATCGAGGACGGCGTCGCCACGTTTCCGGAGTGGCGCGATGGCCTGACCGGTGCGGCCGGCGGTGCGCGCGGCCAGACGTGGTCCGCCGCTGCGGTACTCCTCGCCGACGCCGTGGTGCGCGGCAAGGCGGCTTGAGTCTCAGCCCTCGATGATCGGCAGGCGGCCACTGCCCGTGCCCGGCCCCAGCAGCCCGCCGTCCAGCGGGCTTTCGGCTGGGTTGGCCTCCAGCGCCGGCAGGGCGTCGACGGCGTGCTGGAGCGGGTGCAGGAACGGCATGGCGGTCGGGTCAAGTTCCTCCGCCGGCAGGAACGCGTCGAGCGACCCGTCCGGCAGGAACCTGGCCGCCGACACCTGCGGCGGATTGCGCCGAGCGCCGCATACCAACACGATGACGTCGGCCCCGCCCATCTCGGCCTCGGCAAGGAAGCCCCAGGCAGGGATCCTGGCCGCCGTGATCTCGACCCGGGCGAATTCGGCGAGGTGGTCGTGGCGGGCCTGGTCCTGCTCCGGAAACTCCGGCAGCGTCACGATGCGGGTCGTCGGCTGGCTGGGCAGGACGACCGTCGGTGCGATGGGCCGGTGCTGGGCCACGAGGTCCACGGCTGCCTGCTGGCACACAAAGGTCAGTTCGTCGAACTGCATGGGACGGCGGCTCCCTCGAAGGCTTCTGGTCGGTGGGGCGGTGGGCGGTGGGCGGTGGGCGGTGCGCGGTCAGACGCTGGTCGTGGCGCCGAGGCTTGCCGAGTTGACCGTGCGGGCGTACTTGGCCAGCACGCCACGGGTGTAGCGCGGTGGCAGCGGCTGCCAGGCCTTCTCGCGCTCCGCCAGGACGTCGGGCGAGACGTCCAGGTCGAGTCGGCGGTTCGGGATGTCGATGATGATCCGGTCGCCGGTCGCCACGAACGCGATCGGCCCGCGGTCGGGTGCTTCCGGGGCAACGTGGCCGATCGAGAAGCCGTGCGTTGCCCCGGAGAATCGGCCGTCCGTGATCAGCGCGACCGTTGATCCCAGGCCCGCGCCCTTGATGGCGGCCGTGGTCGACAACATCTCGCGCATGCCCGGACCGCCCTTGGGGCCCTCCCAGCGGATGATGACGACGTCGCCGTCGACGATCTGGCCGGTGAGGACGGCCTCCAGGGCGGCCTGTTCACCGTCGAAGACCTTCGCGGTCCCCTCGAAGTTGTGGGCCTGCGGGGGGATCCCGGCGATCTTGACGACCGCGCCGTCCGGTGCGAGCGAGCCCGTCAGGATCGCCAGGCCGCCGTCGACGTGGATCGGCCTGGACACCGGGTGCACGACCTCGCCGTCGGGTGCGGGGATGTCCATGGCTGCGAGGTTGTCCGCCACGGTCCTGCCGGTGACCGTCATCGCGTCGCCGTACAGCATCCCGGCGTCGAGGAGTTCCTTCATGACGACCGGCACGCCGCCGATGCGGTCGAGGTCGTTCATCAGGTACTTGCCGCCGGGCTTGGTGTCGGCGATGTGGGGGACCTTGCGCGACATCATGTCGAAGTCGGCCATCGTCAGCTCCACCTCGGCTTCGGCCGCGATCGCCAGCAGGTGCAGGACCGCGTTGGTCGAACCGCCGATCGCGTTGACGACGGCGATGGCGTTCAGCAGCGCCTCACGCGTGACGATCTGGCGCGCCGAGATCCCAGCGTTGAGCAGTGCCATCACCTGCTCGCCGGAGCGGCGGGCGAAGTCGTCACGGCGCGGGTCAGGGGCAGCGGGCGAGGCCGAGCCGGGCAGGCACATCCCCATCGCCTCGACTGCGGAGGACATCGTGTTGGCCGTGAACATCCCGCCGCAGGATCCCTCGGAAGGGCAGGCGTTGCGTTCGATGGCCAGGAGTTGGGCGTCGTCGATGGTGTTGTTGCTGCGCGCGCCGACAGCCTCGAAGACGTCCTGGATCTGGATGTCCTTGCCGTCGAGGTGGCCGGGCAGGATCGAGCCGCCGTACAGGAAGACGCTGGGGACGTCCAGGCGCACCGCGGCCATGACCATTGCGGGCAGCGACTTGTCGCATCCCGCGAAGGTGACCATGGCGTCGAAGCGCTCAGCGTGCATGACGGTCTCGACCGAGTCGGCGATGACCTCGCGGCTGACCAGGGACGCGCGCATGCCCTCGTGGCCCATGGCGATGCCGTCGGAGACCGCGACCGTCACGAACTCGATGGGGAACCCGCCGGCGTCGCGGACACCCAGCTTGGCCTGTTTCGCCAACCTGTCCAGCGGCAGGTTGCAGGGAGTGACCTCGTTCCAGGACGACACGACGCCGATCTGCGGCTTGGCGAAGTCGGCCTCGCCCATGCCGATGGCGCGCAGCATCGCCCTGGCGGGCGCGCGCTCGTAGCCCTCGGTGACGTCGCGGCTGCGGTGCTTCGGATCGGCCATGGCGTGGCTCCATCGTTCGGTGGCCCGCGGCAGGACCAGTGGCGCGCAGTCAACCGCCGCCGTCGGTCACAGCCGAACCCGTCCGGGCAGCCATGGCTAGCGTCGCCTGCCACTGGCTGTGATCGCGCGCCCTGACGGGGCCCGAAACGGATGGACGACCGTGGCTGACCAGCCGTCACGACTGCCGACTGCCGAACAGTTGACCAGCGGTGCAGGCCCATGGTCGCGCCACCTCGGCCTTGTCTTCGACGAGGTGGGCGAGGACCGACTGGTCGCGCATCTGGACGTCGACGAACGTCACCACCAGCCCTACGGGATCGCTCACGGTGGCGTCTGGTGTTCGGTCGTCGAGTCGCTGGCGTCGGTTGCGGGTGGCGTGAGTGCCTGGGCGGACGGCAAGGCCGTCGTCGGCGTGTCGAACACGACGGATTTCCTGCGACCGGTCCGCACGGGCCGAGTCGTGTGCGTTGCCGAGCCGATCCATCGTGGGCGGCTGCAACACCTCTGGCAGGTCACGATCACGCGGGCCGACGACGGCAAGTCGGTGGCGCGTGGCCAGGTCCGGCTGCAGGTGACTGACGCCGACCGAACATTGGCCGGACGGGCGACACTGGAGGACGGCGCGGCGGCGTGGGGGCGCACTGACGCGGAGGGAACGGCATGACGGTCATTCGCGGCTGATGGCTGGACCGCCGCTGCCGCCGTTGGTCGTGACCCGCAAGCCGGGTCGGCGCCTCTTCGCGGGCATGTGGGTCGTGTCGGCGCTGCCGTGGATCGCCGTGGCCTTCGCGGAAGGGACCCTCGGGTACGTCGTCGTCGCGGTGGTGTGGACCAGCATCGCCGGGGTCGGCGTGGCCGACCTGCCGTCGCGTGCGACGGTGACGGACCGCCTCCTCGTGGTCGAACGCTTCCGTCGCCGCCGCGAAGTCGACCTGGACGGCGCCTTCGTGCGAGCACGCCGCCGTGAGATCACAGTGCTCACGGAAGCCGGCGAGGTGATCCTGCGCATCTACCCGGACCGCGACCAGGCGGCGATCGGCAAGGACCCCCGCCCGATTCCCCCCGGCGAGATCTCCGCTGCGCTGCTCGCCCGGTTCGAGTGAGTGGCGGACGGGCGATCAGGCCATGTGGGGGTAGCGGTGGTCGGTTGGGGGGGTGAAGGTCTCCTTGATGGTGCGTGTGGACGCCCAGCGCAGCAGGTTCTGGGGGGAGCCGGCCTTGTCGTTGGTCCCCGAGGCGCGCGCGCCGCCGAAGGGCTGCTGGCCGACGACCGCACCGGTGGGCTTGTCGTTGACGTAGAAGTTGCCCGCGGCCTGGCGCAGCCTGGTGGCGGCCTCGATGATCGCGCCACGGTCGTTGGCGAACACCGCACCGGTGAGCGCGAAGTTGCTGGTCGTGTCGACGAGGTCCAACGTTGCGTCCCAGTCGGCGTCGTCGTAGACGAACACCGTCAGCAGCGGCCCGAACAGTTCCCGCTGCATCAGGTCGTGACGGGGGTCCTGGGTCACCACCACGGTCGGCTGAACGAAGAAGCCGACGGCGTCGTCAGCACCACCGCCGACCAGCACGTCGGTGGCCGTGTCGGCCGCAGCCTGTTCCTGCGCGTCACGCAGGCGGTCGAACGCGACGCGGTCGATCACCGCGCCCATGAAGTTGGACAGGTCGGCGACGTCACCCATGGTCAGCGATGTGGTCGTGTCGGCCAGTTGGTCGCGCAGGCCGGCGTCCCACAGCGACCTCGGCAGGTAGGCACGCGACGCGGCCGAACACTTCTGGCCCTGGTACTCGAATGCACCCCGGACGAGTGCCGTCGACAGCGCGTCAGCGTCCGCCGACGGGTGCGCAAGCACGAAGTCCTTGCCGCCGGTCTCGCCGACGATCCTGGGGAACGTCCGGTAGGTGTTGATGTTGGAACCGACGCGGGCCCACATCGACCGGAAGACCTCCTCGGACCCGGTGAAGTGCAGGCCGGCGAAGGCCGGGTCGGCCATCGCGACCTCGGCGACCAGTTTCCCGCTGCCGTGGACCAGGTTGATCACGCCATCGGGCAGGCCGGCCTCCTGCAGCAGCCGCATGAACAGCTGCGCCGCGAAGGCCTGCTTGTCCGACGGCTTCCACACGACCGTGTTGCCCAGCAGGGCCGGGGCGGTGGGCAGGTTGCCGGCAATCGCGGTGAAGTTGAATGGCGTCATTGCCAGGACGAAGCCCTCCAGCGGGCGCAGTTCCGTGCGGTTCCATACCCCGGCTGACGAGGCCGGCTGGTCGGCCAACAGCCCCGCGTAGAAGGCGACGTTGAACCGCAGGAAGTCGACCAGCTCACAGGCGGCGTCGATCTCGGCCTGCTGGATCGTCTTGGACTGGTTCAACATCGTCGCAGCGTTGAGGCGGGCGCGCCACGGTCCGGCCAGCAGGTCGGCCGCGCGCAGGAAGACGGCTGCCCGTTCCTCCCAGCGCATCGCGGCCCAGTCGGGGGCCGCGTCCGCGCTGGCCGTGATGGCGCGCGCCACCTCGTCAGGGCCGACGGCGTGGACGGTCGCCAGCACCTGCTCGTGGCGGTGGGGGCTGCGGGCCTCGAACGTCGTGCCGGTGGTGACATCGTCACCGCCGATCACGCAGGGCGCGTCCAGTGGGTCCTTGGCCAGGGTGAGCAGCGCGGCTTCCACGTCGGCCCGCTCGGGGCTGCCGGGTGCGTAGCCCCGGACTGGCTCGTTGACCGGGGTCGGGGGGACGTGACGGCCGGCGGTCATGGGCACTCCTGACGTGGGCGACGCTGCGCTGGCCAACGTAGTCAGGGCGGGCCGGCGCGGGGCGGCGTTGGGAGGGTCGGCCCCGCCGGGCCTGGACGCGGTCGTCGCAGGAGGCCGCCCGGTTTGGTGGGTCGCAGGCCGGTCGGAACACTCCTGCCCGGGCCGCGACGCCCACTCGACGACTCGGAGCAGCCCGTGACCATGCCGCTGGACCACGCACGCACGATCACGACCGCGCTGCGCGGCGCCATCGACACGGCGGTCGGCCACCTTGCTCAGCAGGTCGAGAAGGACGGGCGCGTCTCGGTCGCCAAGCTCGACCAGTACCAGACGGTCGCGTACGACCTGGCCACGATGGCCAGCAGCGTCGCCGCTGCAGAGCACCTGATCGACTACGGCACGCACGGCGACCGCGAGGCGCGCCTGGCCCTGGTGTACGCCGCCGACGTGATGGCTGAGCTCCTTGGCCGGTTCGGTGGCCGCGAGCAGCACCTCGGACTGGCTCCCGGCCACCTGCACGCGGCTGCCGATGCGTTCGACGCCGGCCGCGACCCAACCTTTCTGGCAGCCCTTGGCGAGGAAGTGACGCGTGACGGCGAAGCCGGACCACGCCATCTCACCGAAGACTTCGAGATGGTGCGCGACACGTTCCGACGCTTCGCCGAGGAACAGGTCATGCCGATCGCGGAGCACATCCACCGCAACGACGATGACATCCCCGACGCGATCATCAACGGCCTGTCGGAGATGGGTTGCTTCGCCCTGTCGATCCCGTCCGAATACGGCGGGTTCGCCGAGGGCGGGCCCGACGAGTTGCTCAACATGGTGCTGGTCACCGAGGAACTGTCGCGCGGCTCCCTCGGCGTTGCGGGTTCGTTGATCACCCGCCCGGAGATCATCGGCACTGCGATCCTGAAAGGCGGCACGGAGGACCAGAAGCAGACGTGGCTTCCCAGGATCGCCAGTGGCGAGGTCATGTGCGGCGTCGCGGTCACGGAGCCCGACTACGGCTCTGACGTCGCAGGGGTCAAGCTGACGGCGACGCGCGACGGCGACGACTGGGTCCTCAACGGTGTCAAGACGTGGTGCACGTTCGGTGGCCGCGCCAACTACCTGTTGGTCATGGCGCGCACCGACCCCGACCGGTCCAAGGGCCACCGCGGACTGTCACTGTTCGTCGTGGAGAAGCCGTCGTTTCCCGGCCATGCCTGGTCGCTGACGCAGGACGCAACCGCGGACGGCACCGTCGCAACGATGGACGCCAAGGCGATCCCAACGCTCGGCTACCGCGGAATGCACAGCTTCGAGATCGCGATCGAGAACTGGCGCGTCCCGCACTCCGCCCTCATCGGCGAGGACGCAGGGCTCGGCAAGGGCTTCTACCTGCAGATGCAGGCGTTCAGCAACGCGCGGCTGCAGACTGCTGCAAGGGCGCTGGGTGTCATGCAGGCCGCACTGGAACAGGCGGCCACCTACACCCAGGCGCGCAGCCTGTTCGGCGCGCCGCTGGCCGACTACGAGCTCACCAAGACCAAGCTGGCCCGCATGGCCGCCCACATCGCCGCCAACCGCGCGTACGCACACGCGGTGGCGCGCATGCTGGCCACCGGGACCGGCCAGCTGGATGCCTCGCAGGTGAAGCAGTTGTCGTGCCGCACCGCCGAGTGGGTGACGCGCGAGGCCCAGCAGTTCCACGGCGGCTACGGCTACGCCGAGGAGTACACCGTGTCGCGGCTTTTCGTCGACGCCCGCGTCCTGTCCATCTTCGAGGGAGCCGACGAGACCCTGGCGCTGCGCGTCATCGCTCGCCAGTTGCTCGACAACGCGCTGGCCGCCACGGCAGCCTGACCTCGGGAGGGCAGTGGTGCTCAGGCTGGATGGGCTGTCGCGGACGTTCGGGGACGTCGTGGCGCTCGATGATGTGTCGTTCGACGTTGCGCCGGGGCACCTGACGGGGTTCGTCGGGCCCAACGGTGCCGGCAAGACCACGGCGATGCGCATCGTGATGGGCATGACCCTTGCCGAGCACGGCGTCGCGACGTGGCAGGGCGCGCCCATCGGCTTCGAGCAGCGCCAGAAATTCGGGTACATGCCGGAGGAGCGCGGGCTCTACCCCAAGATGCGTGTACGCGACCAGATCACCTACTTCGCCAGGCTGCATGGTCTGTCGGGCACAGAAGCCGGACGCCGCGCCGACGAGTGGTTGGAGCGGGTGGGGCTGACCGAGCGCGCGACCAGCCAACTCCAGGAGCTGTCGCTGGGAAACCAGCAGCGTGTGCAGCTGGCCGTCGCCCTGGTGCACGAGCCGGAGCTGCTGGTGCTCGACGAGCCGTTCAGCGGACTGGACCCCGTGGCGGTCAGCGTCATGAGCGACGTCCTGCGCGACCGCGCCGCCGCTGGCGTCGCCGTGCTGTTCTCCAGCCACCAGTTGGACCTGGTGGAGGACCTGTGCGAACAGGTGGCGATCATCAACGCGGGCCGCATCGTCGCCAGCGGCGCGCTGGCGGACCTGCAACGCCGGGGGCGCACGCGGCTGGACGTGGTGGTGGATGCGCCGCCGTCGTGGATCGATGTGCTGCCGGGGGTGGAGGTCATCCGTCGCAACGGTGACGGCGACGTGCTCCTGGTCCTGCCCGACGACATGGACCCGCAGCAGGTGCTGACCGCGGCCCTCGCCGCCGGAGAACTGCAGCGGTTTTCGCCGGCGCCGCCAAGCCTGTCGGAACTCTTCCTCGATGCCGTGCGGGGTGGATCGTGACCAGCCTGCGTCGGATCATGGAGGTCGCACGACGGGAGATCCTCGTGCGCGGCCGTTCCAAGGCCTACCTGCTGACCACCGTCCTGCTGGCGCTGGCGATGTCGGTGCTGGCCGCACTGCCGGCCCTGCTTGGCGGAGACGACGAGGAGGTGGTCGCCGGTCCGGCGCTGGACGTCGGCATCGTTGGCACGCCAGATCCCGACGTCGCGCTTGCCCTGGACCTGCTGGGTGGCGTCCTGGGGCGCGAACTGGTCCTGACCGACGTCGACGACCTGGACGCGGCGCGGCTGGCGGTCACTGCGGGCGAACTGCGGCTGGCTGTCGACGCCACGGCCCCGCAGCCGGTGGTCATTGCCCCACCGCCCGGCTTCCTCGAGGAGCAGGACGGGCTGGCTGCCGCAACGGCCCAAATCCTGGCACACACGTCGGTGCTTCGCGGGGAAGGCCTCGACGACGAGGCCATCGCCAACACCATCCTCGTCGAACCCGTCGAGGTCGCGTCCTCGTCCGAAGGCGATGCAGCGGAAGTGGGCCGTCGCGCTGCGGTGGCCTACGGCGGCCTGATGTTCCTGTACACGACCCTGCTCATCTTCGGGACCTGGGTCGTCAACGGCGTCATCGAGGAGAAGTCCAGCCGCGTCGTCGAGGTGCTCCTGTCAACCCTGAGGCCGCGGGATCTTCTTGCTGGCAAGGTGCTCGGGCTGGGAGCGCTGGGGATCACGCAGGTCCTGGCGGTCGCGCTGCCTGCGGTCGTCGTCAGTGCCGTCGTCGGTGATGGCCTGGTACCGCCCGGCGCGACGCCAGCGGTCCTCGGGATCGTCGGCTGGTGGATCCTCGGGTTCCTGCTCTACGCGAGCATCCTGGCCGGCACGGGCTCCCTGCTGCAACGTCCCGAAGACGCACAGTCGGCAACGTTCCCGGTGATCGTGCCGATCGTGGGCGGCCTGTTCCTGGCCATCGCCGCGCTGGATGATCCGCACGGACTGCCGGCCATCATCGGCTCGTATGTGCCGTTGACGGCGCCCATGGTCATGGTCGTGCGGACGACGCTGGGTGAAGCGGCCTGGTGGGAGATGCTCCTGTCGGCCCTGTCCATACTGGCCGGGGGAATCGGTGCGACGCTGCTTGCCGGGCGGATCTACGCGGGCGCGATCCTGCGGACGCGGGGCAAGGTCAAGCTGCGCGACGCCTGGCGCGCCGACCTCGGCTAGGCCGACCTCGGCTGGGCCGACCTCGGTCGAGGGGTGGTCGGTTGGGTCAGAAGTTGGGCGCGCGCTTGGCCTTGGCTGCGGCAAGTCCCTCGGCGAAGTCGTTGCTGCCGTAGTTGATGGCCTGCGAGCGGGCTTCGAGGTCCAGTTGTTCGTCGAGGTTGCGGCGCAACACCCCATCCAGCGACGACCGCAACTGGCGCACGACCTGCGGTGAGGAGTTGCCTATCTGATGGGCCAGCTCGATCGCGCGATTGAGGACCTGGTCGGCGGGCAGCGCGTCCAACGCCAGGCCGGCGTCGGTGAGCTCGCGGCCGGTGGTCAGGCGGCCGGTGTAGAGCAACTCCGCGGCACGCTGTTCGCCCAGCACCCTCGGCAGCAGCCACGAGCCACCCATCCCCGGGTGCAGGCCGAGTTGTGCGAAGTTGAGGCCGAGCTTGGCGTCCTCGGCCACGATCCGCAGGTCACAGGCCAACGCCACGCACAGGCCAGCGCCGACGGCGTGGCCGTTGACCGCGGCGATCACGGGCACGGGTGAGGAGCGCACGGACAGGAAGCGCTCGTAGAAGCGGCGCATGTGACTGGTTGCGTCGAACCGTTCGTCGCGCGCCTTGCGGCCCAGCATCTCGAGCATCTCCAGGTCGCCGCCGGCGGAGAAGGCCGGCGGCGCGCCCGTCAGGACCACGCAGCGGACGTCGGGGTCCTCGTCGATCGCGACGAAGGACTCCTCGATGGCCTTGCCCATGGCGACCGTCATGGCGTTGCGGCGGTCGGGGTCGTTGAAGGTCAGGACGATGACGCCGTCCTCACGGTTCTCGCGGGCGACCAGGGCCACGATGGCTCCTCATGCGGGTTCGGCTGGGCAGGTCGATGACTCTACGAGGTGGCCGGTGCGGGTACCGTCGCGCGCAGCCCGGCAGACCTGCCGGGGATCACGAGTGCAGCGAAGTCCGGTGAGATCCCGGCGCTGTCCCGCAACGGTGGTGCCGCGCTCCTGCCCAGTGCAGGGGACGCGGCCGAGCCCGGTCGCCTCGCTCGTGGTCGCGATGTCAAGTCCTCGAGGAAGGGGCTGCTCGTGCGGCACACCTCCGTTTCCCTTGTCCTGTCCGCGTCGATCCTGTTGGCCGCCTGTGGCGGCAGCGCGACGACCGCCGATCCCGGAGGCGACGCCGACACTCCGGCCGTCGCGGCTGCCAGCGAGCAGCCGGATGCCGCCGGCGCCGACGCCGCTGGCGTCCCCTTGTTTCCCGTCAGCGTGACGGCCGACAACGGCGAGGTGACCATCCCTGCCGCGCCGGTCCGGATCATCTCCCTGTCGCCGTCCGCGACCGAAATCCTGTTCGCCATCGGCGCGGGTGAGCAGGTCATCGCCGTCGACGACTACTCGTACTACCCCCCGGAGGCGCCGGTCACCGACCTGTCGGGCTACACGCCGAACACCGAGGCGATCCTGGCCTACCAGCCCGACCTCCTGGTCATCGCGACGGACCCGGGTGACCTGGTTGCCTCGATGGAGGGCGCCGGCGTTGCGACGATCGTCCAGGACGCCCCGGCGGACCTGGACGGTGTCTACGCCCAGTTCGAGACGCTCGGGGTTGCGACGGGCCAGGCGGCTGGGGCGGCAATGGCGGTTGCTCAGATCCGCACCGAGGTGGATGGGTTGACCGCTGACCTTCCTGACGCCGCCGTTGGCCTGACGTACTTCCACGAGCTGGACCCTGCCCTGTACACGGCAACGTCGCAGACGTTCGTCGGTTCGTTGTACGCGTTGTTCGGGCTGGTCAACATCGCTGATGCGGGTTCGGCCGACGGCAACCCGTACCCGCAGCTGTCGGAAGAGTTCGTCGTCGAGGCCAGTCCTGACCTGGTGTTCTTCAGCGACACCTACGCGGTGAGTGCGCAGGACATCCTCGCCCGACCGGGCTGGCAGGACGTGGCAGCCGTGCGGACCGCTTCCGTGTTCGAACTCGACCCCGACATCTCGTCACGCTGGGGACCACGACTGGTCGGGTTGTTGACCACGATCCGTGAGGCGGTCATGGCCCACGCAGCCGCTGCCTGATGGCCGCCGGCCACGTCGCCGCGTCGCCGGGCACTGTCGCCCGCGACGGTGCGGTGGCGGGCGCGGCGGGGCGCACTTCCGGCGGCCTCCTCATCGCGGGGGCCGTCGTGCTGGTCCTCGGCGTCGTGGTCGTCTCGGCGATGGTCGGACCCGCCCACCTCGACGTGCAGGGTGTGGTCCGAGCATTGGTGGACCGACTTCCGCTCGTGCGCGTCGACCAGACGCTGGATGCCGGGCAGGCGTCGATCCTCTGGCAGATCCGCCTGCCACGGATCGCCCTGGCGGTGATCGTGGGCGCGGCCCTGTCCGGTGCGGGCGCGGCCTACCAGGGCGCCTTTCGCAACCCATTGGCCGACCCGTACCTGCTGGGCGCTGCGGCCGGCGCGGCCCTGGGGGCGGCGGTCGTGATCGCCTACGGCGCTGGGTTGCGTGACGTGGCTGGCACGACCGCCGTGCCGTTCGCGGCCTTCGCCGGCGCGATGGGTGGCGTCGTCATGACGTGGACGCTGGGTCGCTCCGTAGGTGGACGATCGGCGGGAACACTCATCCTGGCTGGCGTGGCCGTGGCGTCCTTCCTCACGTCGCTGAGCACGTACGTGATGCAGCGCAACGTGGAGACCATTCGAGAGGTCTACTCCTTCATCCTCGGCCGCCTCGCCACGCACGGCTGGGACGAGGTGCAGTTGATCCTGCCCTACGTGGTCCCTTCGCTCGTCGTGGTGTTGTTGCATGCCCGGTTGCTGGATGTCATGAGCGTCGGGGACGCGGAGGCATCGTCGCTGGGCGTACGGCCCGGTCGGGTGCGTGGCGTCGTCGTGGCCGCCGCGACCCTGGCGACTGCCGCCGCGGTGGCCGTGTCGGGGCTGATCGGCTTCATCGGGATCATCGTGCCGCACCTGGTACGACTGCTGGTCGGGCCGTCACATCGCCTGGTGCTGCCGCTGACGATGCTGGGTGGAGCGGCCTTCCTCACGGCGGCCGACGTGGTGGCGCGCACCCTCGATTCGCCGGCCGAGATCCCGATCGGCGTGGTCACAGCCTTCTTCGGCGCACCGTTCTTCGTGATGGTGTTGCGCGCCAGTCGGCGGTCGTTGTCATGAGGGCCGCACGCCGCCGTGCAGGTGTCGAACCCGCCGCCCGGGCCACGACCATCGAGGCGCGACTCGTCGATGTCACGCTTGGCGGGAACCCGGTCCTTCGCGGCGTGGACCTCTGGGTCGGCGCGGGGGAGTGGGTTGCCCTGGTCGGTCCGAATGGTTCCGGCAAGACCACGCTCCTGCGCGCCCTGCTGGGTGAGGTGGAGGCGACGGGATGGCTGCGGTGCGGCGGGATCGACCCGGCCTCACCCGACCGCCGCCGCATCGCCCGCACGGTTGCCCTGGTGCCGCAGCATCCGGTGATTCCGCCCGGCATGACGGTCCAGGACTACGTGTTGCTGGGGCGCACCCCACACCTGGGATTCCTCGTCACCGAGGGAGCCCGCGACCACGAGGTCGTTGGTGACACGCTCGCGCGACTGGACCTCGACGGCTTCGGTCATCGCGAGGTCGCCACGCTGTCGGGCGGGGAACGCCAGCGCGCCACGCTGGCCCGGGCGCTGGCGCAGGAACCCTCGGTGCTCCTGTTGGACGAGCCGACCAGCGCATTGGACGTCGGCCATCAGCAACAGGTGCTGGAGTTGGTCGACTCGCTGCGGCGCGAGCACGGCCTCACCGTGCTGTCCGCAATGCACGACCTGACGCTGGCCAGCCAGTACGCCGTTCGCCTGGTGCTGTTGTCTCGGGGGCAGGCCGTCGCGGCCGGGACGGCGCGCGAGGTGCTGACGGTGGATGCACTTGCCCAGCACTATGGCGCGCGTGTCCGGGTCCTGCATGACGAGTGCGACGGGGTCGTCGTGGTCCCCGTCCGTGACCATCAACTGCCAGAGAGGCCATGATGACCGACGAGCGATCGCGTGATCCGTCCGTGGTGCCCACGCAACACCACAACCCGGAGCCCGACACCGAAACGCGGTCGGTGGTGCTCGTCCTGACCGGCGACGGCAAGGGCAAGTCGTCATCGGCGTTCGGGACGCTGCTGCGCGGTGTGGCGCGCGGGTGGCGCTGCGAAGTCGTGCAGTTCATCAAGTCCGGTGACTGGCGGGTGGGCGAGGAGAAGGTCCTCACGGACATCGGCGTCGCGTGGCGCTCGATCGGGGATGGGTTCTCGTGGGATGCCGAGGACCTGGAGGTTTCCAAGGGCCTGGCCAATGATGCATGGGCGGTCGCGCGCGAGAAGTTGGCGTCCGGTGAGGTGGACGTCCTGTTGCTCGACGAGATCACCTACCCGATGAACTGGGGCTGGATCGACACCGAGGAGGTGGTCGCCGCCGTGCGGGATCGCGCCCCGAACACCTACGTGATCCTGACCGGCCGTGACGCGCCCGCCGCACTGGTCGAACTGGCCGACACCGTCAGCGAGGTCCGCAACGTCAAGCACGCCTACGACCGCGGCATCCTCGCCCGCCGCGGCTTCGACTACTGATCGAGTCAAGTTGACACGTTTGGGGACTGGAGTCCCCATTCGTCGCAAGTTGCCACGTTTGTGCGGGGGTGGGGGTGGTCAGGTGATGCCGAGGTCGGCGAGCGTGGCCATGTCGTTGAGCACGCGCGCCGCGCACTGCACGATCGGGACAGCCAGGAGTGCGCCCGTGCCTTCGCCCAATCGCAGGTCCAGGTCGACCAATGGGTCCAGGCGAAGGTGCGCCAGCGCTCGGCTTGCGCCGGGTTCGACCGACCGATGGCCAGCAACGAGGTAGCCGCCCGTGTGGGGTGCAAGCGCGACCGCCGCCAGCGCCGCGGCGTTGGCGATGACGCCGTCCAACAGCACCGGGACCCGGGCGGCGGCGCCCGCCAGGATGACCCCCACCAGCGCGGCGTGTTCAGCACCGCCGAGGCCCGCCAGGGCGCCCAACGCGTCGCGCGACGATGGGTCGGTTCGTCGCAGGGCGTCGTCGACGACCTTGGCCTTGACGGCCAGCGTGGCGTCGTCGATTCCCGTGCCACGACCCGTGACCTCGTCGGCGCTCGCACCGGTGAACGCTGCGACCAGCGCGGCCGATGCGGTGGTGTTCGCGATCCCCATGTCGCCCGTGAGGAGCAGGTCGGCGCCGTCGTCGAGCAACTGCTGGGCCAGCGCGGCACCGGCGAGGACCAGGGCCGCTGCCTCGTCCCGGGTCATCGCGTCGGCTTCACGAAGGTTCGCCGTCGCGCCCGTGAGCACGCCGGCGCGGTGCAGGGCCGGGCGGTCCGCCACGTCGTCGAGGACACCCGCGTCCAGGACCGCGACGCGAACGCCCAGCTGGTCCGCCATCACCGACGACGCGGCCCGGCCATCGGCGATCACGCCAGTCATGATCGCGGTGATCGCCTGTGGCCAGGGCGTGACCCCCTCGCCGTGGACGCCGTGGTCGCCCGCCGCAACGATGAGCGCGGGGGCGCTTGGGACCGGAGGGGGGCACAACCCCGAAACGCTGGCCAGCCGTGCGCCCAGTGTCTCCAGGCGGCCCAGCGAGCGGGCGGGCTTGGCCAGGCCGGCGTGCCGTTCGCGCGCCGCCTCGCCCGCGGCCTCGTCGACGGGCGTGATCTGCCCTACCAGATCGGCGAGTTCGCGGGTGAGGTCGCCAGGCGTGTCGGTCACGTCGGATCTCCGTCGAGGGGGTGGCCGATGACGTTATCCAGCGCGCCCAGGTCCAAGGCGCGGCCCGCGACGATCAGCAGGCATCGGTCGGCGCGGTCGGCCAGCTGTCGGCACGCAAGGCCGTGCAGGTCGACATACCAGCGCACCAGGGGGGTCGCCCCGATCGGTCCCCATCCCGGCACGCCTGCGATCAGCAGCGTCCTACCGGCGCGGGACGCCGCCGCGTCGGCGATCGCGGCCACCTCGGCAAGGACCGCCCGCCAACTGCCAGGGTCGGGGCCGTCGAGGTGGTCGTCGGCGGGGAGCAGCCCGTGACGGCCCATCGCGTCGAACAGCCACGTGTCCAGGGCATCGACGATCACGGTCACGCCGGTGTGTGCCGGGTCGGCCAGCGTGGCGGCGACGGCGAACGTCTCCACCAAACGCCAGTCGCTCGGTCGATCCGCACGGTGGCGGGCAATCCGTGCCTCGAACTCGCCGTCGGTTGCCACTGCGGGTGCGATGACGACGACGGGCAATGCGGCGGCAGCGGCAATGCGGGCCGCCGCAGACGACTTTCCTGACTTCTGTCCCCCCAGCAGCAGCGTGAGCCCCATCAGGCCCCAACCCGATCGACGGTCCAGTGGGCACCCCATCGCGTCAGCCACGTTGCCGTCGCGGGCGCCGGGTCGAACGCCAGCGCCTGAGCCGGGGTGAGCCCCAATGCGTGCCGCAGGGCCAGGCGAATGGGGCCGGCATGGGTGACCACCACCGTCGGCGGTCCGGTCGCCACAGCCGTCACTTCAATCAGCGCGTCAGCGACGCGGGCGGCGACCTGGTCGAACGTCTCTCCACCGGCTGGCGTGAACGCGGCCCACGAGGCCGCGTCGGCCAACGCGTCGGGGCCGACGATGTCCCAGACCTCCTCCCAGGCCCGGCCTTCGAGGTCGCCGAAATCGCGCTCCGCCCAGCGGTCGTCGATGGTCGGGCTCAGCGCACCCAGGAGTTCAGCGGTCCGCGTCGCCCGACCCAGCGGCGAGCACACGACGGGGCCCAGTGGGCGTGGCAGCCGAAGGGCGAGGTCGGTCAGCCGCTGGCCGGCCGATGGCGCCAGCGGCGGATCGTGGTGCCGACCCGCGCATCGGCCATCGGGCGCCAGGGGTCCGTGGCGGACCAGCACCACGGTCACGGGTTGTTGCCCCGTGTGGTGGCCGGCGGCACCGAGGTCGGCGCTCATCCCAGCCCTCGCCCGCTGGCGTCCGCACCCGCCCGCACGACGGCCAGCAGTCCGAGCTGGGTTCCCAGCAGCGCCAGCTGCTGGGTGGCGCCCAGGATGTCCCCGGTCAGGCCGTCCAGCAGGCGGCGCGCCAGCGCCCACATGACCACCACGCCCAACACGGCCCCGCCGAGGGCAACGATCGCGCCAGCCTGCCACCATGCCAGGGCCGCCGTGGCGCTCAGCGCGGCCACCACCAGGTGGGCCCCACGGACGGGGTCCGCGACCTTGGCGCCGCTGCCCTGGTTGGACGCTGCCGGCAGGCTTCGGATCTGGACCAGGATCATCGCCCGCGACACGACATGTGCGGTGACCGCGACGGCCACGGCCCGATCGGCGGGCAGCGTCGCGAGCACGCCGACGCGGACCAGCAGCGCGCCGGCGAGGCCCACCGTCCCGTACGTGCCCAGGCGGGAATCGCGCATGATCTCGATGCGACGCTGCGGTGTCCAGCCACCGAACAGGCCATCGCAGGCGTCGGCGAGGCCGTCCTCATGGAAGGCGCCCGTGACCAACACGGCACCCATGACGGCGAGCACCGCAGCGACCATGTCACCGAGGGCGGCGTCAAGGCCCCAGCGGATGCCGCCCTCGACCAGGCCGACGACCGCGCCGACCAGCGGGAACCAACCGGTGGCGTCGCGCAGGCGCGCGTCGTCCACCTCGCCGACGTCACCCACCGGGATGCGCGTGAGGAATCCCACCGCGAGGCGCGGCGCCGCAAGCACGCCGGTCGTGCGCTGCTTGGCCACCTCGAGCCTGTCCGTCACGGGTGCCGGGTGTGTAGCACGCGCTGGTGTGCTTTCCTGCCGACAAGACAGCCCGCGATGCCAAGGAGCCGCCGTGGCCCGTTCGTTCCGTGATCTGCGCGTGAAGCCCGGGTCCAAGGTCGACCTGCGCGACTGGTCGACGGACGACACGTTTGGGCTTGACGACAAGGACGAGGGCGAAGCGCGTCTGGACGAACTCGACGACCAGCTGTTCGAGCTGCAGCGCAACCTGTGGGCCGAGGACCAGCGCAGCTTGCTGGTCGTGCTCCAGGGCATGGACGCGGCAGGCAAGGACGGGACGATCCGGCGCGTCTTTCGGGGCCTCAACCCGCAAGGCGTGCAGGTCGCCGGCTTCAAGGCCCCGTCGGGCAATGAGCGCGACCACGACTACCTCTGGCGCATCCACCAGGTGTGTCCGCGGCGTGGGGAGATCGGGATCTTCAACCGTTCCCACTACGAGGACGTGAGCGTCGTCCGCGTCATGGAGTTGGTGCCCAAGGCCGTCTGGCGGCGGCGGTACGCGCACATCCGTGGGTTCGAGCAGATGCTGGCCGACGAGGGCACGGCCATCGTGAAGCTGTTCCTCCACATCTCCAAGGACGAACAGAAGGCACGGTTCCAGGAGCGCCTCGACACGCCTGAGAAGCACTGGAAGTTCAATCCTGGCGACCTCGAGGTCCGGCAGCGGTGGGACGACTTCATGGACGCGTACAGCGAGGCGATCGAGGAGACCTCGACCGACGACGCTCCGTGGTTCGTGATCCCCGGCGACCGCAAGTGGGCGCGTGACGTCGCCATCGCCGAGATCCTCGTGGACCGCCTGGAAGCGATGAATCCGCAACCCCCGCCAGCCGACCCCGCGGTTGCGGACCTCGTCCTGGAATAGGTCATCGCGGGGACCCGGTCGTCGTGCTGGATGAGGTCAGGGACAGGCATACCGCCAGTCGTGGCTGAGCTGCTCTGCGATCAACGCGTGCAGGGCGGGCTCGTAGTCCAGGAGCTCCTCGCGCGTGTTCACGTGGTTGTGGATCGAGTCCGGCGGGTCCGCCTCGAGGTTGGTGTCGAACCAGTCCTGGACACCCTCTGCCCAGAACTCGTCGTGGTCGGTGGCGGCATACGTGTCCTGCCATCGACCGGCAGCCATCGCATCGTCGTAGCTGGCGGCGACGCGTCCGCGGAAGTCGGTCTCCAGCGGACCGATCGCGGCCGACAGGATCGAGTGGCTGAACTCGTGCACCAGGATGGACTCGCCCAGGTACGGATCAGTGTCGCGGCAGAGCACGTTCTCCTCACCGGCCGAGGCCAGCTCGCTGTCGCCGAACCCGCGCGCGCGTGCGTCCCAGTCCGTGTTCGGGTCGTCCTTGAGGAACCGATATTCCGGGAGGTCCGTGACGCCCTCCTCCTCGGCAATGATGGCCAGGTAGAAGCTGGTGCTTGCCAGCTGGGCATGGAGCTCGGGGCGTTCGCCAAGCATTCCGATGATGACGTCGACGACGGCCGGCAACGCGGCGGCGTCAACGCGCTCCGATGCGACGACGGCGATGCCGAACACCTCGCACTGCTGCTGGTACCAGTCATCGAACCGCGGGCGTTCGGGGGGGTGGATCCGGCAGTGGTGGTGGGATCCGGGGCCGTCCAGCAGCGCATCGATGGCTCGGGCCAGAAACGTTGCCATCTGGTCGCGCCGCAACAGCTCGGCCGGCGCGAACTGGGCGTCGCCCTTGCCGGTCACGATCCCCGCATCCGTCAGCTGGTTGATGGGCAGCTCGTCGGGCGAGGTCTCGTCGTCGAGGAAGAAGTCGGGGGGCTTGGCGGCGTCGGTGATCGCGCCTGCCCACAGCAGGGCGGCCGCGGTCAGGCGGGACATCTCCGCGCGCGTCGGCGCGACCTTCACGCCGAACGTGCGATTCGCGGTGGCGACGATGCCCGCCTCGGCCAGGCGGTTGATGGCTGCCTCGTGTGGCGAACCGTCATCGTCGTCGAACCAGTCCTGCGTCGCGGCCGGCAGCGCGTGCCCACCCGCGCTCAACGTCCGGTCAAGGAACGTGGCCAGCTGGTCGCGAGCCAGGACCCCACTCGGGTCGTACGTGTCGGCCGTCTTGCCCAGCGTGACCCCGTGATGGCGGATGCAGTCGATCGAGCGGCGATGGACGTTGCCGTCCGGCACGTCCGTGAAACCGGCGTCCGGCGCATCGGCGCAGGTGCCCTCGACGTCGCGATCTGTGGCGACTGCGGCCCCCGGAACCAGTCCGACCATGACGACGCCAGCCATCGACAGCGCTGCGAGGTTGCTGGCCCTGGACATCGTTTCCCCAAGGGGTGTGCCCGCCCCTGCTTGCGAGTCAAGCAGACCCACGCGGGCATGGGGGTTGCGCGACGCCGGTCGTCAGGCGGCGTCGTCGAGGAGCAGGACCGTGGCGACCGGGCGCGGCGTGGCATCGCAGCAGGGGCGGTTGACGACCTCGCCGTCGATCACCAGGGTGGAGCTGCCGCCACCGTCGAGCTGCAACCCTTGCGTCGCACCCACGCTGCGCAGCCATCGGGCGGTCTCCAGCTGCGAGAGACCGACCGACCATCCGGGCTGGCGGCCGTCGATGACCAGCAGGTAGCCCACGCCGGCGTCGTCGAAGCCCAGCGCAGTCCGCGGATGGCGGCGGTCTGTGTGGGTGGTGTCAAAACCCTCCGAGCGCCACTGGTCCTCGCCGGTGGCGATGCCGTGGACCAGTGCGAGGGGGCCGGCGTTCAGCGCGGTGTCGACACCAGACCAGCCGTCGGACACGTCGGTGCGCAGCACAACCACGTCGGCAGCGCCCAGCGCGTGCTCGCCAGCGATCAGCGCTGCTCGGGATGCGTACTTCCCGGTGCTGACGATCGCGAATGTCCCGTCGGCCACCACGGTGGACCCCAAGTCGGCCATGCCGCCAGCCGACAGCACGCGCAGCGCGTGATCGCCGCCCGCCATCAAGGGCACGGCCTCGACGATGACGACGATGGCGTCGGCATGGCTGGCGATCCGCTCTCCCGCGGTGAACACCACGACGTCGTCGCCGACCGCTGACCGATTGACGCCGCGGATGGGCAGGCTGGTCACCCCGTCGAGCTCCAGGCGGGCATCCCAGCCCGGGATCCCGACCAGGGGCGTCCCGTCGGCAAGCACGCCGAACGCGCTGCGCTGGTTGCGGGCGAATCGCACCCACGCCGTCGGATCGGACAACAGCACGCCGGTGTCGACCAACAGCCCGTCGGGGTCACCGCCACCAAGCCAGAAGCCGCCGTTGACCGCGACGCTGGCGCCGGTTCGCTCGGCCGCTGCGGCGACCGTGGCGAGCGTTCCCAACGGCCCTGCGGCCGGCGTCGTACGCACAGCGGTCCGGCGCGGGTCGAACACGACCAGCCAGCCGGCGACGGGCGCGCCAGCCGTCCCGCCGCCAACGCGAAAGAGTGCGCGTCCTTGACCCAGCAGACGGACCAGCGTGGCTTGGGGACCTCCGCCAGCCTGCGCCGGGCCCATCGTGGCGGCGCGCGCGTCGGCATCCGCCCAGGCCGGCGGGGCGAGTGGCGTGTCGAGGTCAGCGTGGGTCCAGCGCGCCGGCGCATCGGCGACGGTGGCCAGTGCGCTCAACCACCGGATGTCATCGAGGGAGAGCGTGGTCGCAGCTGTTGCGGGAGACCCCGCCCGGGTCAAGGCCTCGCGCACGGCGGCCGCCAGTTCCTCGGGGCGGTCGCCGGCGGGCTCGACGCCGAAGGACAACAGCGCCGGGCGCAGGCGCTGGGTCGCCGCGGCATGGAGTGCGGCGAGATCCAATTGCATGGCCAGCGCCAGCTCGGATGATCCGACTGCCGAGGTGGCCGGTGCCTCCAGGCCGAGTTGCCCGGCGACGCCCAGCAGGTCCGTGGGGCTGAAAGACGCGCCGGTCAGCGCGAGGACGGCCTCCATGCGTCGTTCCGCTTCCGCAACCAGTGCCGTGGCCTCCTCCGTGGTCAACTGGGCAGGCGGTGCGGTGAGCTGCAGCACGGCAGCGGCCAGCCTGACCTGCGCCTCGGGCACGTCGCCGTAGTCGGGCTCGAAGACGGCAAGGTCGGCCAGTGGGTCGACGGCGGGAACATGCGCCCCGGGTTCGCCAGCGCGGCTCGCCGGATCCGACGACGACGCCGCTACGACGCCGACGCCCAGCAGCGCGCCCCATGTGGGCGTCGCTGGCGCCGGCTGGTCCTGCCGGTCCTGACCGGCGGCGGCTGTCCCCAACGCCCCTGGCACCACGGCTGCGACCGCCAGCCATGCCAGCACGGTGCTCGTCAGGTCCCGATGCCGTTGTCGCGACCGTCCCACGTGGTCTCCCCGTCTGCCGTCCCACCAACGGTGTCGACCGGCTCAGCGTTCCGCTGGAGCCGGATCCGCTCGTCGCGCGCGCCCCGACCTCAGCCGGCGAGGTCCAACGGGCCGTGCCCCAACGTGCTGATCAACCCGGCCAGCATGGCGACGCGCGGCACGACGGAGGCCACGTCGAGGTACTCCGATGGC